>Ga0209489_106363_pt1 | contig 19085 bp, 12 predicted proteins | sample SiratrowhiteBW_FD_187527 | JGI IMG/M metagenome (GOLD analysis project Ga0209489, IMG submission 187527) | Root nodule microbial communities of legume samples collected from California, USA - Siratro white BW (SPAdes) (version 2) | ecosystem: Host-associated > Plants > Roots > Nodule | place...
AAAACAAAAAAGTTAAAAAAAAAAAAAAAAAAAAAACTAAAATTCACTTACTAGAGATCATTCCAAACCACCAACAAGGTTCATATAGATATGCATGCCCTCCCGAAGCTGGTCAAATAAAAACAAAATTAAGTATAAAATAACTATTGAAAAAATGAAAATTCAACACTTGGCATGCCAAAAAGAAAAGAAAAACCATGAGAGGAATCATGAACCTGCTCTTTTCCCTGTAGCCCCGGCCTTCTTGAGCCCCATTTTTTTTATTATAAAGCTAGAGCCAATGAAAATGCTGGAAGAGACAGCCAGAACAAAGCCGGTTATGTTGTCAGAAGATGCCCCCATTTGTCACAATCCGACAAATGATACCAAAAAATATCTTCTGATAAAACTAACAAAGGAATTGCAGGGCCAAGATGTCTAATTCGATCCCTTGACCCTATAAGCCATTGAACATGCACACAAAAATTAATAATTAAACAAAAAAATTAATTCATGGAATGAAGATAAAGATTCACATAGAGACACCTTAGAAGGATAAGTTATGCACCTTGTTGACACCTCACATACAACTTTATGGCTTGAAAATCATGACTCAAAATCAAAGAAAAGGGTTGTGCTGAGCATGAAAATTGAAGCCTTAATCGTTGATGTCAAAGGTGAGGGAAGAAGAGATCATGGAATTCTGATGGAACAGAGACACAAGAAGCAACACAGCCCTATGTTGTCACGCATGCCTTGCTGAAACAATTACCCCAAATTAAGAGTTTCCGTAATTCACGTTTTCTAACACCTTTTTTTGTATTATTAATTGTTTATATGTATAATAAATATAATATAATACTTCCTAATAAAACTTTATACAATTTTCTAGTGGACTGTTATTTTTTAGATAAGTATTATATCATAAATAACAGTAAGTGTTACACAAGGATTTTATGTCAAAGACTAATTAATAAGTAGTCATGTATTTTAATAAATTAAAACTTATAATATGGATTTTATGCTTCTAACGCACTCATAATAAATATTTATTTCCTTAATAATGTTTAAGGTAATTTTATTAATTTGGGTAATATTTATTTATCTTTGAAACCATATGCGTAGCTAAACTTACTCTCAATCTTAAACCTTCTATTTTATTTTGAATCTACAGTTGGATAATATGCTCATTTAATTCTTTATTAGAAAATTATTAATATTTTTCTTCGGAGTATTTATTGCTATCTTTTCTCTCCATTCATATGTATTTCATAATTATTCCATTATAAAAAGAATATTCCCTTGATGAAAAGTTTACACTCTAGACAAAAAAACTGTTTTTGAAAAAGATTTTACTTTATTTTATAAAATACATACATTTTAATTAGAAATATTATACTTGCTAATTATTTAAAATATTAATAAAAATAATAAGACCTTATATTTTTAATCAAAATAACTAAAAAAAATAAACATATTCATATTCGATTAAAATAAAAAAGTTCAATATATTTCTATTGTAATTTTGATGCTATTAAAAAAATACTAAATAACTATATATCTTGAGTAAATTTTAATTTTAAATAAATATTTAAACATAGTCATATTATTTAGAATACACGCCGAATAGAAATTAAAATCATACATTTAAAAATTAATGGTATAAATATATGTTTCCTTATTTATTATAAAATTATCTATAAAAATTAATTAATATTTTAAAGAATTAAAATTTATATTATAAAAAAATAAATTTTAAATTAAAAAAATAATTAAAATGTAAACAAATATTGCAAGTAATAAGCTCATAGCATTATATTTAATTATTATAAATAATATTCATTACAATTTTAATAATATAAATAGGTACATCCAAATATATTTAATTATAATATTATTATTAAAAACAATACAAGTTGAGTTTAAGAGGATATATAAAATGATCAAAGAACACTAAAACAAAATATTGTTCACATCCAAAAAGCATAAAGAACAATTGATCATATTCTAATTTCAATCAAAATTGAACAATTGATCATAATTGATCATAATTGTGGAAAATGATTAGTTAATACAGACTATAATGAGAATGATGAAAATATATATCCAAGTAATGCCTATTCACCCTTTCCATAGTGAGAGCTTGTCAGTGTTGTTCCTAAATGGCCTCCATTTGATCATCCAAATGCTGAAAACAAGCAACATAAAACTCGTAGTGATATAAATCTTAGCATTAGACCCTCCAACAATATCATCCTTACACATCCAGTGATCATTGTTTACCTCGAGAAGCCCAACTTTGTGTAGAGTTGCATTTGTGATTTCATTTTGAGGATTGATGGATTTAAATAGCTCACCATCTCTATCAACCTCAAAGTATTCTAAGAACTTAGAAACCAAGATGACATATAGACCCTATAGTCTATCAAATGCTTGGATTTGAGCATGTGGTATTTCATTACAAAGAACCATTTGACCTTGATCATATTCATTACCCGATACATTAGAATGAGGTCCTCTTCGGTGAGCATAACATGATTGCTCCCTCGTGGTTTCAACTACCAAATGATGATAAAGGCTAGTAGATGAGCTTTCATGTTGAGTCCTCTAACATGAAAACATATGAATGTTACATGAGGATTTCTCAAACAACTCTTGAAAAATTGTACCTTGTTGTAGTTTTGAATGGTTCCGCTATTTCCTTTTCCAACTTGAGAACTAGTATATTTTAGTTCTATAAAGGCAGTCCAAGCTGCTGGAGTGACACTATGTGAACTCTTTTGTTGTGTGACTACATAGTTTTTCTCTCAAATGTCAGTTCAGTTAAAAAGACTCTACAATATTAAGATATATATTCCCTATCATCTCCAAGAACCTCTCCAATTTCTGGCGTTTGAGCATTTTCCTGAAATCATGTAAGTTTTGCACTTTTAGCCAAGCGACCTTGAGAAACTTTGCCCTATTGATGAATTTCTTGCTCATTTCAAGAAAAAAAAACATACCCATCTATTCTTGGTTGTCTGAGAACCATTTTTTCAAATGTCATGTCATGGATAAAGGTTCTTCTTGAGATCATATACTAGTGGTTCTGGTAGGTCTTGATTTTTTTCTTTAGAGTCTGGAAGTAGACATTTGGAGATTTCAACTATGGAGGAATTATGCGTATGCACAATGAATCTTAGTTATAGAATGTATGATAAATATGATTTCTAATATAGTTTTAAAGTTGGTTTAAGAGCAATTTTGTAATATTGTTGGTTACAAACGATTGATTGTAGAATTAATACATTGTGTAACAATGTGAGATTTGGGAAACTACAAGACAAATTTTCAATAAATTCATAAATGACCACTCTACATTGGGAAATGGATTAGTCAACGTGCATGAATATCTTTTTGACTACCAAATGCATAGTGACACATGAATATGCACAAATATTTTCAAACATCACACAAATTTTGTGTCAATTTCAAACAACCAATTTTGATGCCTTGAAATTTAAAAGCAACCCATTATACGAAAATGCTAATCTGCTCTACCTCTTTAAGTTCAGTTGCACATTTAAAAAATCTAGTAATTTTACGATAGGATACGACATCAGTTAAAAGGGAACCTGTAGGAACAATTGACTCTAGAAAAGGGAGGGGTTGAATGTAATTTGAACTCAATTTGTTGTAAACAAAAACCACCAAGCAAAATCATCCAAGACAAGAATATATAAGAATAGATGAAACAATTTTATACTGGTTCACCTTAATCTCTTAAGCTACATTCAATTCTCCCTTGAACATTGTTCAAGAGGTTCCACTATTCGATAAACAGTTACAACAAGTACACAAATCTCTCCAGATTATCCGAGTATACAAATCTCTCCAATAGCAGATTTAACATAGACACTCAGTAAATACTTTATTTCTTCAATGTATTGTATGATTATTTCTCTTTTTTTCTTCTTGTTTTCTTCAACTTTAAATTGTTCCTCTACATGTAGCTTTGTAGAAACTAATTGTTGGATGCTTGAAAGGTAAATCTTAACCATCTAATGTTGAAACTAGCTGTTAGAAGAACAACTTCTATTCTTGATTATGCATTAAAACTGACTTTACCTGCATATAGAAACAAGTTAAACAACACAAGATATCTTTGATTTGAAACAATTAACCACATTTAAATATTTCATAATAATTTGAATAATTTCATTATGAACAAATTTAAGTGTTAAAGCACAACATACTATAAAATATGATTTTGATATTTATGTGAAGGAAAATGATACTTTGACACCGTATTTTCGCTTACTTCCGTTTGACACTCTGACATGGCATGTGCTGTCCCGCATGACAATGAAAGAGAAAACACAATTGTTTTGGAACACATGTGTCTCAGGGGTGAAATGTCTAAGTGGTTAGCTCAGTTCAAATAAGTGGTTCGATGTGTGTAATTTTGGAACACACATGTGTCTCAGGGGTGGTAGGTCTAAGTGGTTAACTCAGTTCACCTAAGTGGTTCGCTGTGTGTAGTTTTGGAACACACACATGTGTCTCAGGAGTGGAAGGTCTAAGTGGTTAGCTCAGTTCAAATAAGTGGTTCGCTGTGTGTAGTTTTGGAACACACACGTGTCTGAGGGGTGATAACACTAAGTGGTTAGCTCAGTTCAAATAAGTGGTTCGTTGTGTGTAATTTTGGAACACACAAATGTGTTTTAGGGGTGGAATGTCTAAGTGGTTAGCTCAGTTCAAATAAGTGGTTCGCTGTGTGTAATTTTGGAACACACACATGTGTCTTAGGGGTGGCAGGTCTAAGTGGTTAGCTCAGTTCACCTAAGTGGTTCGCTGTGTGTAGTTTTGGAACACACACATGTGTCTTAGGAGTAGAAGGTCTAAGTGGTTAGCTCAGTTCAAATAAGTAGTTCGCTGTGTGTAGTTTTTGAACACACGTGTCTGAGGGGTGAAAACACTAAGTGGTTAGCTTAGTTCAAATAAGTGATTCGCTGTGTGTAATTTTGGAACACACACATGTGTCTCAGGGGTGGAATGTCTAAGTGGTTAGCTCAGTTCAAATAAGTGGTTCGCTGTGTAATTTTGGAACACACACATGTGTCACAGGGGTGGTAGGTCTAAGTGGTTAGCTCAGTTCACCCAAGTGATTCACTGTGTGTAGTTTTGGAACACACACGTGGAAGGTCTAAGTGGTTAGCTCAGTTCAAATAAGTGGTTCGCTGTGTGTAGTTTTGGAACACACACGTGTCTGAGGGGTGAAAACACTAAGTGATTAGCTCAGTTCAAATAAGTGGTTCGCTGTGTGTAATTTTGGAACACACACATGTGTCTCAAGGGTGGAATGTCTAAGTGGTTAGCTCAGTTCAAGTAAGTGGTTCGCTGTGTGTAGTTTTGGAACACACACGTGTCTGAGAGGTGAAAAACTAAGTGGTTAGCTCAGTTCAAATAAGTGGTTCGTTGTGTGTAGTTTTGGAACACACACGTGTCTCGGGTGGAATGTCTAAGTGGTTAGCTCAGTTCAAATAAGTGATTCGCTGTGTGTAGTTTTGGAACACACATGTGTCTCAGGGGTGAAAACAACTAAGTGGTTAGCTCAGTTCAAATAAGTAGTTTGCTGTTTGTAGTTTTGGAACACACACATGTGTCTCAGGGATGGAATGCCAAAAACAACTGTGTTTTCTCTTTCATTGTCATGCGGGACAACACATGCCACGTCGAAGTGTCAAACGGAAGTAAGAGAAAATGCAGTGTCAAAGTATCATTTTCCTTATGTGAAAGACACTTTAATTTGTCTTTTAAATTTAGAAATAAATCAAATCAAAACTACATGCACTAAAATCATTTTTGAATTGTTTCTGTATTTACCTATAACAACATAACAATCAAATCTTAATTTCAAAAAGTTTCTATAAATACATATAGGTAAATAAAATATGTTAAATCAAATTAATTTTATTGTGAGCAAAACTTGATAAAACCATATACCAAGGTGAAAAGAATGATTTGATCTCAAAATAAAATTGAAAGCAAATTTCAAAATAAACATTTATTATTTTTATATTTATTTAATTTTAACTTTACTCTTCTTTTAATTTTATACAAAATTAATGTAATAAAATAATAATAAATAAACACTTATCTGGATCTACAATTCATTTGTACATACTCATCATGTTGCTTAAAAATATGTGAATATTAATTTAACAGACATATAAGATCATTAAATACAAGCACATACTTGGAGTATTCTTATCATCAAAACTTTATTAGATGATTATATCATCTAAAGGGACTTTGGACCGTTTAATGATTCAACAGAACCGTGTAAACAAAAATACAGTGATAATTTTGTAAATAAATAGAACATCTTACATCGATTAAGGAGTCACCAATGTAATAGGACTCATTCTACAATACAACTAATGTAAAAAATAGCCTAAGAAAATTCCACAAATTTCTTTTTAAAAAGATAATTACGCGTGTCACTTATTACATCGGTTGTTGCTCAAATCAATGTAACAAAGTGACTTTCTATATCAGTTTGAACTCCAACTGATGTAGAAAGTGACGTTGCATACTCCAATTAAAAACACATTTTGGCGCAGACTTATTACATCGGTTGTTTTAGCAACCGATGTAATAGATGTGTTTTTTAACTTAGCTTTTTCACTACTTTTGTTATTTGTCTTTCTCCCGCATTGCTTGAGTTTGGTGCTTGCTTTTCTGCATTCTCTACTTGCGTTCTCTGTTGCTTTTTTTTTTGTAGTGTTTGCATTCTTTGCTTGTGTGCTCATTATTTTTACCCTCATTATTTTGTTTCACATTTTCGACTTGTGTGGTTTGTTTGTTTAACTTGTTTTTATGTTGACATTGCAGGTCATTAAGGATGCTATAACAGCGACTTGACTTGATGCATGAGCATGAATGCCTGGTTCCACCTTTACCTTTACTCTCTTGCCGCTTCTCTTTGTAACATTAACATTTTTTAAAAATAATATATTAAAAATAGTTAGAAATTTGTTTTTGATCCAATTATTTTAACAACAACTTCTTTTAGTGTATATTTGATAGTAGTGTCCTTACATTATATAAATTTATGATAGATTTTGAATTGTCAAAATTTAGTGCGAAAAAACTTCAAATGGTCATAACTTTTGACATAGAGCTCAAATTGAGCCTGAAGTTTTGATATGGCATGCATGTATTTTCTGATACTCAATATTCATCAGACACAACATCTTCTTCGCCTCATAGTGACCAGTCAACAATGTATTACCTTTTGAAAGCATTTCATGCAACAACTTGAGCAATTTAGTGAATCTTTTATCGATTCACCCATTTCTTGCCTTGATATTAAAAAATCTTAATACTACTAACAAACATAGGAAGCCTGAACAATCAGGATACAAATCTGTTACTAAATCATCTTTCAACGAATCTACATGTGTGCTTGGTGGAAACTATCTTTTACAATATCATGAATCATGTCTTCTATGTGATCCTCAGAATATATATTAGAATGTTAACATTCAGATTCAGATACAGATGGTAGGTCTAGAACTTCATCATGTCAAGTCCAATAGTATAGTTCTTCAAGAAACCATCACAAAGAACATACTCTTGTATCAACTGAATTTATAGTCATTTCTTATTTAAATAATTAACATACGAACAATAATATCTTCCATTTATACTTGCTCCATTCCGTTCAACAAATTGTAGAAACTCTTCAATGCCATTCTCATATACATCAATGTTTTCACTTTCATTTATCCAACTTCGATTCATGACTATATAGTACAAGATTTTGGTTTATGCATGAGTATCCCCCATTTTAAAACAAGGTGTGACCCTATCCCATTCAAGAAGATTCACTTATTCATATTTCATTAGTACATCCATTTTATTATGCATTATTTAAACCCTACAAAATTTTGGCGGCATTTCGGATCGGTTTTCAAGTAACTTTACAAAATGAAAGGTGAGGTTAAGTCAACCATAATCAAATATGTATCCGAAGATCAATATAAAATGCAATGAACCAAAAATTTCATGAAATATAAATAATGTAATTACTTATACGTACTAAGGAATTATGAAAAAGTGTTCAATCTTCCTAAACTGTCCAAATGAACAATTCAAGTTCAATATAATGATTATTACTACTACCTCCATTTGTTTTCAAACTTTAAGAAAATACTTAAAATTGGAAGTAATATTCAATATTTGTATTGAATCTCAGTCGGGAAACTAAGATTCACTCAATGCATAAAATAAAATATAAATTGTCGAAGATTGAACATTCTCGAAACCAATATAACACATTCAACACATATATAACATTCAATAACATAAAGGCACAACATAAAATACACATTGCTAATTCCTAAATGGCAGTTGTAATACAGTTTTGTTTAAACTTGTTCAGTGGCCCAATGTTATTGGAGAAAGGTCCTAGTCAAAACCTTTAAATATGGCTAATATTTGTTTCAAGAAAATCCTATTTGCCATAATCAGAACCTAAAAAGAAACAATCAACCAAGTATATTTCAACCAGCATTTCAGTGGAACGGTGCAAACTACGATGAGTACATACTTCTTGAAGATGCGAATGGCAACGATGAATGGCAATAATTACAACAACAAATGGCAATGACCATTGCCAACAAATAGAGGAACATGAGCAAGAGAATGTAGGAACTAGGTACTTCAAGGAAGGAGAACACGAGCAAAAATGAAAACTAATGTAGAGAATGAGCACTACAACAGTAAACAGAGAGCAAGAGGGCAGTGAAAATAGGTATTGGGATACTTCTAGGGTTAAAAAACCTATTACATTGGTTGTAAGCAATGTAATAAGTGTCTGGCTCTCATTCAAAAAATTTAAGTTTTAACATGTAAGACCATATTATATCGGTTGTTTACTGATGTAATAAGGTTCGTGCTTAATTGTTTTTAAGTTTTTTTTTTCCCATTGGGTTACCTTCTACGTCGGTTGTTGTTAACAATATTCCTACACATAACTGATTATCGGACCCTAAATCTAGTTTCGCATATCGTTTCCTCTATTTTTTGGTTTTCCCATACTTTTTCACAATAAACCACAACAAAGAATTCTCTATTTTCAAAGTTCTTTTTCTATCTCAACGTGACCCCAATTGCTATATATATTTTTTTCTAAAAAACTAAAAATTTAATTTTCCTTAGTTCTTTTTCTTATTTTCAAAGTGTGAGGGTATGATAACATTTGATTTATTCACAATTTTATAGGCTAATTGCATCTTTGAAGTGTTTCTTTTGTTCTCATTCTTTGTTTTTAATAAAGATTTTCATTTTTCATAGGAAATAGGTATTTTAATGTAAATTGTGTTCATATTGTACTTTTAGATAGGTTTTTCTGCCGAATATTTAATAAACCATCTAATCCATTATTTTGTCATGATTTTTTTTTAGATCTTTGGATCTGATTTTTGTTGTAATTGATTCCTCACTTTAGAGCTTTAATGATTTTGGAAACATGAAGATTGGAGTTTTAAACTTAAAAGAAAGAAACAGTAGACAATTGAAGTAATATTAGACCATTAGACATTCTATAGTTCAAACCATTAGATGGTTAACTATTCAACTTATCAAACGGTCTAGAGTAGAAAAAAGAGATTGTTGTAATTTTATATGTAACACAATAAAATAAACTCGTTTTAACTTTAGCTTCTTTGACCCATGTTTTTGCAATTTATAGTTCTTATGCTTTTAATTTCACTGTGTTTACATTTCTATAATTTCATAATTTCTGTCACCTACTTTTCTTATAACTTTACATTTATGTCATTTATTTCACTGCAAATTTATAGTTTAAGGTTTCTTTCTTTTATTAGACGATTTATTTACAATTGTACAACCATTAGATAATCTATTAGACAATAATCTATTAGACGGTATAAGAGTTGTACTAGAATGTTGTACTAAAATATTTTGTTTTACAATTTCATTGGATTTTACTAGTATAGTTTCAATTTATATTGTTTCAAATTATTTCATGCATTTTCATTTACATAATCTAAATACACCCTCCGTTTTAGTTTTGTTTCTGCAATTTGTATCCGTTTATCATTTTAGTCTCAGATTCTAAATATCACAGTTGTGTCCAAAAATTTTGTTTAATTTCATTCTCTAATTGTTTTTATCTCTTATTCTCTGTTTTTCTGTCACTGTTTTTCTTCATTATTTTTGTTTACTATCTCTTGTGTAGATTTTACAATTTTACTTTATACCCATTTATTTTTAGTCTCTGATTCATACTTTAGTTTTCGTTTAATTTTGTTTTACAATTTTCTCTTTACATTTCATTATCTCTTTGTAGTAAATGGTCTAATTATTGTAATTAAACAATGTATTGTTTTTGCTTTTTCAAAAGTCATTCTAAAACCCTCCAAGTTTAATTTGTAAAAGAAAGTATATGAAACGATAAATATATCAAACGTAAGACCTCAGGGTGGGAAAAGGGATTAGGGTCTTTATGACATCGAAGAGCACATTTGGCTCTTCTAATGAAAAGAGGGGAATCATTAAAAAATTAGAAGATTAGAAGTGACGCGTAGAATGATTAATCCATCTCATTAAAAGATTAGAAGTGATCCTTAGAATGATTAACCCATTTACAAGTAGAAGAACCATATGTAAACTGAGGAACTGCAAAAGATTGGTCTAACTTTTTTTATTTGTCCTGAAAACAAAAATGTCATTAGCATAAAGTAGATGAGACGAAAAAGAAACCCTTTAGAACTAACCATAGGCAACATCCTTTGGCTGGAAAAAGCTGAGAAATCCATCTGCTCAACACCTCTTCAGGTGGCAAAATAATAAAGGAGATAAAAAAATCCCCTTGCTCAACCCCTCTTCTATAACTGAAATAGCCAACAAGATTGTCATTAACCCTTCCAGAAAGAAAAACATATTTGAGAATAAGCAAGATCCAAGAAGAGAAAATCCCGTGAAAACCAAATTGATCAAACACCTGCAGCAAGAAGTTCCAAGTAAGAGTATCAAAATATTTTTAAATATCAATTTTAAACACAACATTACCCCCCTACATTATTCCTTTTCTTAATCACTGCATGGAAAAAGGCTGAGTTTCTATAACCATTTTGAAACCAAAACATATTAGGTTTTTCTTTCCAAAGCAAAGTTTAGGTCCTCCATAGCTTGCTTTTCTTTAGAAAAAAAGTGACTCCATCTCATTAGGCAAAGCATTTTCTAAAACTTGAACAAAAGCCAAGCCTTAAGAATGTGCTTTAACCTGTACTGTTTTTTCTGTAAAACCAGCATAGGACAACCACCAATAGACTTAGTTCAAGATTGCTTGATCACATTCTTACAATCATGGTAGAGTAACCACATTTTAAAGAATTTAAAGGAAGCAGGCCTGTGTGAAGGAGAAGCATATGAAAAGGAAGCCAATAAAGAGTTATGATCAGAGCAATTTCTGAGCAGAACTTTATGATCCAGCTTGGGTGCAATTGTATGAGTATCAAGGCTACAATTACACCAAGTAAAGAAAGGGCCATTTGCATGCATAGGTACGAGGTCATTAGATTTAGCTCAATTATTAAACTCAGGAAAAGAAACCAGATTAGGAATGCTCCTTTAGATTCATTTGAAACAAGAACATACCTGAAGTCTCCCAAAATGCACAAGAGTCTTGCAAATTGTTTAAATCTCTCTCCAAAGAGAACTTCTGGCAGTAAAGCGTTAGGACCATAAACTCATGCATTGATATGGATAGGAATAAATTACATGGAGATATTAACCACATACACATTAAAAGACTAAATCGGAATGGACTAAGCACCACAATCTAGAAACATTATTAAAGCAAACAGAAATATAGCAGTTAAATCAAAAAATAGAGAATTAGAATCAGAGAAACCAGTCATATGTTCAGCCAGAAATAAGTAAGAGAGGTTTGGGCTCCTTGATAATGTTGCCTAACATGTTCATAGATTTTTGGTTAGCCAGACTTCTGATGTTCCAAAAAAGACCTTTTATCTGCATCATTTCTCTTTTGTTTGACCTCATTTGGTGGTTCTTGTAGGCCTCCTAGACTTCCTACTTGTTTGAACAGACTCTTCTTCAGCCTCACTCAAAGAGTCTTCCTTTTCAACTCTATCAGACCACAACTTAGAAACAATCCAAGCCTTTTCATTGAACTTGGTGATGGAAGCTGCCTTAGGAGAGCTTCATTAGTGTTTTCCATTTCCACCTGAGAATCTGGAACAACAGTTCATTAATCTGATCTCAGTCATAATCCATCTTAGCAGAGGTTCCAAAGCTTTTTTTTTTTTTTTTTTCATTCCTAGCCTTTTCAACAGAACCCTTGGGAGAAGCTTCAGACTGAGCAAAACCAGCATCAAAAACTTTATCAGAGTCCTCAACCAGGTTAATAGTATCACCATTAATCTGGGAATTTTTAACGGTACTTGGATCAAGGGAGGCATATGTTACAAGTGAAAAAGTACAAGAATGCAAGGCCAATTCACTTTTGAAGGATTATGTATAATTATGTGTGAGGAATATTAGTAAATATATAGTAATTGAGAAGAGAGGAAATGGAGGCTAGTTGTTGTATTATGTTTCTTCTCTCTATTATCTCTAAGTATTATCTTTAAGTGTTATCTTCTCTGTTCGTCTTCTTTCACTAATATATACAGAGAATTTATAATCTTTCTCGAGTTATTAGTTGTTCATCCATTACAATTTTACTTTTGATCTTCTCTCATTACATCGGTGCTTTCATCTCGTCTCATTTCCACTCATGACAGAAAACACTCTATTGAAGGAGCTTTCCACAAATATCAAACAATCTTAGAGTTGATGGAATCTCATCATGTAGAGTATTCTAGTCGTTTTGAGAGCCTTGAAACTGCACTCACATCTTTGCACGTTGCGGCATCGAAATCGTCAATGTCAGAACCAGTACAACCGTTTCAGGTTCGTAATGTCAAACATGATTTTCTTGTTAAGCTGATACAATCAGGATCGGTTCACTTTTATTATCGAGAATTTACAGCTTTGGCTAATCGTACTCAAGGCATTACTGCAGATGTTTTACTTGATTGTTTTCTTAACGGCCTTAAGATTGACATCGAAGGGATGTTATTGCTCAAAATCCAACCTCCTGGTTACATGCTGTTTCATTGGCTAAGCTTTTTGAAGAGAATATCTGCCTAAACAGGAAACTTCCTTAACCCACCCTTACCCAAAATACCAATCATCATCCCTAGCACAAACAACTAAATTCACGAGCCTACCACCTTTGTTACCTAATCCAAACACCATACATCAGCCGAACCAACAATCAGTTAAGTTTTTCAACATTAAAAAAATATCTGCAGTAGAAATGCAATTGAGAAGAGAGAAGGGATTGTGTTTCACGTGTGATGTGAAATTTTCACCTAGCCATCAATGTCCCAACAAACAATAATTATTGTTACAACTAGAGGAAGAGAGGACTTCAAACTATGAAATTTTCACCTAGCCATCAATGTCCCAACAAACAATACTTATTGTTACAACTAGAGGAAGATGAGGACTTCAAACTGGAACGTGACCCACCGGATGAGGACAACATCCATCAGATTCAATCACGGGAACTAGAACATCACTTTTCTTTTCATGCTCTTAAGAGAGCCGCTGGTATTGGTACTATGCGATTTCAAGGTATTATCAATGGGGTGAAGGTTCAAGTACTACTTGACAGTGATAGTTCGGACAACTTCTTGCAACCGCAGATTGCTCATTGCTTGAAATTAGTCATTGAACCAACTTCTAGATTTCAAGTCTTAGTAGGTAATAGAAAATCTTTGACTATGGAATGTATTGTGAGGGAGGTTGAAGTACAGATCTAAGGACACTCTAAAATTACCAGTCTACTTACTGCCAGTCTCAGGTATAGATGTAGTTTTAGGGGCAACTTGGTTGGCTACATTGGGCTTCCATATTGCTAACTACAGTGATTTGACATTGAAGTTTTTGGTGGATGGGAACTTTATTATCCTTTATGGTGATAAACCAAAACTTTCGGCTACAGCCCAATATAATCATCTTCGTATCTTAGTAGGACGCAAAGGACTCACGCCATCTCTGAACTTTATACACTAAAATTCAGCAACCAAATTGTGCTGTTGATCACTGTTGAAATTACCTGAGGACATGGAACCTGAATTAGCATTACTTCTGCATACTTATCATAATGTGTTTGCAGTTCCTATGGGTCTTCCTCCCAACAGATCAAATGATCACTGTATTCCTTTGGTTAAAGGAGCAGAACCGGTTAAGGTTAGACCTTATAGGTACCCTTAAAGTCAAAAAGAAGAAATTAAGAAGATGGTTAGTGATATGTTACAAGAAGGAATTATAATGCCTAGTACTAGCCCATTTTCACCAATTGTCTTGATTAGAAAGAAAGATGGTACTTGGAGATTCTGTACCATTTATTGGGCTTTAAATGCTATAACTGTCAAGGATAGTTTTCCCATTTTTACTGTTGATGAGTTAAATTCAGTTGCATTGAGAAAAAATCAGAAACTGGGCATGAAATACTTAGTCCTTTCCTATTATCTAATGTGTGGGTCTAGTTGCTTACAAGCTTTTGCTACCCTCAACTGCTCGAATTCATTATGTTCTTCATGTGTCGCAGTTGAAACCATGCCAAGGTGTTCATCAACAATTATATATCTCACTTCCTCTAATTACTAATGACATTGGTCCTATATTACAACCACAAGAGAGTTTGCAATCTAGAGTTATTCTTAAGGGATACAAACATATTCCTATATGTAGAACACGCTACTTGAGAGGAACTTACCTATATGCAGCAAGCTTATTCTGACTTCAACCTTGAAGAGGGAGGCAATGTCACAAGTGAAAATAGCACAAGGGCAATTAAGGAAATGGGCATGGAGAAGAATAATGAAGAGGTGTCTAAGTGATGCAATGATTGTGGATAATAGAGAAAAAGTGCAAGAATGCCTAAGGCCAATTCACTCTTGAAGGATTATGTGTTATTACCTTTGAGAAATATTATTAAATATATAGTAATTGAGAGAAGAGGAAAGGGGACTAGTTGTTGCATTCTCTTTCTTCTCTCTATTATCTCTAAGTGTTATGTTCTCTGTTCGAATTTGTTCGTCTTCTTTCACTAATACATACAAAGATTTTATAATCTTTCTCTAGCTATCAGTTGTTTATCCATTACAATTTTACTTTTGATCCTCTCTCGTTACAACATATAAGCAAACTCATCCTCCTGATTCTCCATATCAGCATTCATAACCTTCTCACCAGTATTTTCCATCTCCTGCAATGCAATAATAATAATAATTATTTTTTAAAATTTAATAAGTTTGCACTTCTTATTAAGAAAAGGTTCTGAAAATTTCAAACTCATCTTAAAATTAATTATGAAAATGTTTAAATTTGTTTTCAATTTTAACAAAATATACTATTTCTAGGAATAGCCGATCAGTATATATATATATGAATGATTGTTCACCGTTGATCCAAGATTTATCCAATTATTTCTTCTCAATGAAAATCACACCTAAATATTTAGTTCTCATTATCCACCGTCAAATGAAAGGTACATCACTCACGAAAGCAAGCACCACAAGTAGTTGTGAAATTGATGAATTTTGGTAAGATTTGCAGAGATTGCAGAATGTGTGTTAGTAATATGCCTTCAATTACCTTATTGAGAGGGAATGAGTTTTTGGTATGGGTATATATGACAATGAAACACAAAATTATAAGTGGGTCCATAAGGTTAAAATTGACCAAATATGTTAGTTTAATAATTAATATTTCTTAAAAGAAGTTTAATAATTTTTTTTAATTCTCTTTTGCAATGGTCAACAATATGTTTCAGTTTCTTTTAAGAAATTAAAATTTGTTTTCAGTTTTAATAAAAGACGTTGTTCCTAATAATACCTAAAAAAGATATACTTTTTACTTAATAACAAAAGATATTCATCTGTAAAAATGTGTATAATTATATATATATATATATATATATATATATATATATATATATATATATATATATATTTGGATGAGATTTGTAGAGATTAAACTAAGTGGTTCAGTAATCCAGGTACCATTACCTTATTCATATGAATATGGGAGAAAATATTTATAGGAGGGATGAAGGTGTATGGATTTTTTATTTTGTCTATGTTTTATTGTTTTAAAGAAATAAACAAATGAGCACATAAGGTTGAAATTAGTCAAGTATGTAAATCTAATAATTATTATTTCTTTCAAAAAGTTTAGTAAGTTTTAATTTATTTCCAGTTAATAAAAAGAAGTTTCAACTCCTTCAACAAGTTTAAATTTGTTTTAAAATTAAATTATGAAAATGTTTAAATTTGTTTTCAATTTTATATAGAAAATACATTATTCCCAGTAATATCCAAAAGAAAAATTTTATTTTTTAGTTAATATCAATAAGAAAAGAAATTATAATTTAATTATGTGCAAAATTTAATACTCTGTTCAATCCTAAAACTAAGTTGTCGGCCTATGAAACAAATAACAGTCAATCATGAATGGTTCTCTGTTTTAAAGGAAGTGCTTTTGCAAAAGGAGAAAGATAATATTGAACAAGCTAAGAAAGATTTGCATAAGTGTTTGCTATAACTGGAAAAAAAAAATGAGAGAAGTTGATTTTGACAATAACAGACTTCGAGTTGCTTTTCGATAATATACAAAAGCAAATATTATTCTATTTTTTCAAAATATTTATTTATCTAAGAGTTATCATTCAAAATAAAATAAAATATTAGAAAGTAACTGCTTAAAATTCAAAATACTTAATAAACAATAAAAAAATCAAAATATGTTTATCTGACAATTAATTATAAATTTATATTTAAATATAAAGAAATATTTCAATTAATAAAATATCAAAATTTTCAAAAAATAAAATAAAAAAATATAAAAAACCTACCAACTTTAGTTTTAAGAGTTATATAATTTTTAAAATTATGTAAAAAGTTAAGAACACAAAAACGATAATTGTAATGTTTTGAATTGAATAAAAAATGATAATTATTTTAGAAAATATTATATTTAATCAAAATTTATTTTTTAACAATGTATTTAATCTATATAAAAATTTAAAAGCCCTTCAATATAAAATTTTAATATCTATAATAGAATAAAGTTTATGGGAGTTTAAAAGTAGAATCAAAAGCTTAAATTTGAAAAATAAGGTACATTGCATCAAAGGTATGAAAAAGTAAAATATGAAGAAACAAATATTATTCTAATTTTTAAAGAATTGCTTCTTTATTAAGATTTATCATTAGAAACCAAAGTTACAAAATTCAATTGACTTATTATAGAAACCAAAGTTACAAAATTCAATTAACTTAGTATAGAAAATTTTAAGTATAATTTTGTATTTTTCTTTGAGTTTCATATATAATACTTCCTATATTTTTTTTTACAAAATTTGGATTTTTATGAGCACTTATTAATTATTTTAAAATCATTTTTCAATAAACTCATTTAAATAGAAACCGGTCTTAGTTTAATAATCAATTATCTATAACAATTAACCAGATTGAGTTGTATATTTATTTTTGTATTTACTTTTCTTTTATCTCTTTTTAAGGAACTTTTTAGTTTTCATAACCTAAAAGAAATATTATCTATAATCACTAGTCCTGATAAAAATTGAAAGCGTTTTTATTAATATTTATAATAATTAATAAAAATTAAAATAAGATTTTACATACTTTATTATAATTTGATCTTTTATGTTTTGTTAATTATTTTTGGTAAAATAATATTCATATAATTTTTTAATTATATTCATTACTTTTTATTATTGTAAAAAATGTCATACACATCATATCATGTCTATGTTTGCCCGAGTTAAAATAATATAAATTTACAACTTTTCCTCCACACATCCAGATCTGAAAGTAGTGATTGGACTATATATATATATTTTTTTTTTCTATAGAACATGAAATGTGACTTTATGAGTAAATAAAAATTGTTTTTTTTATAACTAAGAATAAAAGATGGAATAGATAATTGAAGTAATGACCGTCTGACAAATCTGTCCTTTTGTCTTTTTACCTATAAATATCATCACTCCACTTTCACACTTTCTTCTTTTGCTTGTCGGTCACACCTTAAACCCTAAGTTATAATATAAGAAAACGATTATCCATATTTTTAGATTTTCATAATATTTATTATCACTCTCGAATATTGTAATCAATACAAAGGGATTAAATAATCAATACTGCAAAATTCTATTTTGATTTTTTAAACTAAAATAGAAAATTTTGACAAAGGTTATGTCTATTTGCTATCTCCTTTATTTTAAAATTATTTACTTTAATTATTATTATATTTCAAATCTTTAATGACAAAAAGATTATAATGATCTAAAAGTATATTTTGGTCCATAAAATAAAATACAAAAAAAGTTCATATAAATTTACTATTTAAATATTAAATTTATCAACCAAGTTTAGTTTAATAAATTAATTTAACCATTTCCAACTTTCAAGTACTTTTTATTTATTGGTATATGAATTACCTTATTACCTGTTTATTTCTTATTATTTAATATTTAACTAGTCCACGAGAGGCTTGTATTTTAAAATATATATCCTAAACTTTCCATGTACGAATCTCTTCCAGGGAATCACAGAAGAAGAAAAGGGAGTAGTGTGCAAGATCTACTAATAATCACTTATTGTAAAACTGAAAAATAAAAATATGAAATGAAACAGAGTAAAAGAGTACACAGTCTCATATTTCCCGGCACATGACAGATAAGAAGAGATTGGTAGCTTTATGCTTTTCATTTTCCTACTTTTCCTTATTTGTTGGTTTATGACTGCATGTTATGTTAACCTCTTAAAGAGGTTACATTATTAAAAATTTGAAGTTTAAACTAAAACATCTTATACCAGAATTCACAAAGGTCCACTTTTGTATGTGCATATGATTAAGTTTATACTACAACTACTGTATCATTTCTAGCTGTAGGTTTTTTTTTTTTTTTTTTTTTTTTTTTGTCTCTTTTT
>Ga0209489_106366_pt1 | contig 19077 bp, 13 predicted proteins | sample SiratrowhiteBW_FD_187527 | JGI IMG/M metagenome (GOLD analysis project Ga0209489, IMG submission 187527) | Root nodule microbial communities of legume samples collected from California, USA - Siratro white BW (SPAdes) (version 2) | ecosystem: Host-associated > Plants > Roots > Nodule | place...
TCTTTTGTTTTTTTTTTTTTTCTTATTTTATTTTTTTCTTCTCCTTTCTTCAAGATCAAATTAATCCACAAAATTTTCTCTTACAAGAAAATTCAGAATATTCCAGCAATTAAACATAATTACTCAAAATTTACCACCAATAAGTTCCTAATTCTTTGGAGTTAACTTTTTATTAGTTAGAAACAATGCGATAATTCAATGTCAAACTATTTTTTTAATAAACTATTAAAATTTGTGATGAACTCATAAATCAATAATGAATTAACGGGTTTGAAACTAAATGTAACTTTTTCTTGCTTTTATCACATTTACAACATTTCAATAGACTTATTATTTAAAATTAACTATTGAATCGTTGTTATATTATGTTTATGTGAATTTATATATGATTTAGTTATTTATATAATTCAACATTAATGTGCTATAATATTTTATTGTTGCGATTTACTTCTCTTTTTAGTACGAAGTAGAAATGTTAAATTATATTGTGTTAGGAGCACTATGATGCATAAATGTCATTAATAATTCGTTAATATTATTTTTATATTAGATAAACTTTTACAAGTTTACAAATTAAATTTACAAGTTTAGAAAACCTTCACAAGTTTGTAAACTCTAAAACCTTGATGATGAGAATAATTTAAATTTATATCACAATATAAATCTGTTTTACAATTAATTTTAATGAATAATCATAAAACTTTCTTCTAAATATTGTTTTTAAAGTTAATGCAAATTTATTTTAATAAAAAATTATGAGATTATACTAAGAACATTAACTATTATTTTTTCTATAGATACTATGTAATTGATGTAAAGTACCAATTAATTTTTGTAGATAACTTAATTTTTTTATGATAATCTGGTTTATCATCTTTAATGAGACATTACGTAAGGAGATTGAGTACAACTTGAACATATTACTTATAATTAGTTATTATATTTTTAATGCAATGATGATGATATGATAATAATTCTACAATAAATAAATAAACTTAAACCATTTTTTTTATAATTTATTAAGTATAGGTGATATATTAAATATTCAAAATAAAAAAAAAAGTAATATGTTGACTTAAATTTATTTAAGTACGTAAAGAAAAGAAATATGCATTCCAGTGACTATAATAATATAACATTTGTGAGATTCAACTAAAATACCAAAATTTATGAATTGGTCAAATAACTTGGCTTAGAAAGTAAAGCAATAAGTTTCGATTATTAATAAAGATTAATTATTAATATTACGTGTACATTCTTGTAAATCATAGATGTTTGAAAATATGAACAATTAATAAATGTTCTAATGAACTACCAAAGCAAGATAAAGAAAAGCACACCCTGTTTCTTCATTATTGGTCATTATTGAAGATAAAGAAAAACACCAAACAGAAAGAGTCTATTCACAAGGTTAAGAAACGGAATCTAGAAGCTCTGTACATAGCATTATGTTACATCTCTTGATAAAGTAGAAAAGCTCCTCGTTATGAAGGTAGGTGTTGATGCCAAATGAAGCAAAACTGTTGGAAAGGTTTACTAAAAAGTTATTGCTATGTAAGAAGGTAATACACAAAGGGGTTATTTACATATGGCACAACAAATTTGGATGATATAAGTTCTAGAAGGAGAATGGGACAGTGGAAGCGGCAACCAAACCAGATAAGATAGCAACAAAGAGGGCACTATTGTATGTTGTTGGTTCAGCTTGCATAGAGTTGTTTCGGAAATCATTGAATGTCTCATTAAGGAAAGGACCACCAACTAGTGCCCCAAATGCTACATTAGGATTGGGGTGAGGTGAGTGAAACCACTTGAATCCATCCTTGCAACCAGTTGTAGCATTAACTGGAATGGAAGATCCTCTGTGATGTATGTAATTGGGGTAGTGAGTTCCATGTCCCACAAGATAACTCATCTTCATAGGATTTTCACCCAACACATAATCTGCCTGATATTGTTCAACAATAAATGCAAAATAGTGTCACATTCATCCTATACTAATTATAGGTGCTGAAGAACTGAGAAATTTTGAAGCTAAATAGTGATGATTGATGGAATATGTTTCTCTCATTTTATAAGTCTTGCATACCTGAGAAACGGCAAATTTGCGAATATCTACTGGCTTGTACAATTTTCCCCCACAATTTAGTATTTCGGTTTGTGATGTCAGCATGTAGTCACTATAAAGAATAGCCAAGAATGCAGAAGCCACTGAATGTTGCAAAGAGTTCCATGGCACCACCCATATCAGTCCACCTGTTACATGGTGATAGTTGGTTCATCCAATGGAGAAACTAATATTTGATATGTTCTTTGCCATCTTTTGCATTATTAACATGAAATTCTAGGTACCCTTTTGCCTGAATTAACGAAAAAGAATAGGGAGACACAAGTTATGCAAATGGTAGAGGGAAGAAATCAATCCTACTTTCAGTTCTGTTGGTGGTGGCTGTTGGTGAATCAGGTAGAAGCGTGCAGATGAGGATTTCAACACTTTCTCTGTACATCTGAAGGTCAAGGTTCTCCGTATCTGGGATGTTTCTTGCCCCAAAGAAACTTACTCTGGACAAAAGAACCTAGTTCAACATCACAAAATGCATGAACAGAATATTATCATAAGAATTTAATATGCCTAATTCATCTGAGGGCTACAAAAGAAAGTGTTCAATTTCTAGTACTTTTAGAGTAAAAGAAGTTTTAAGGCTACCAATCAATTAAAAAACATGGTTGGCATGACTTCTAAGGTACTAAGGAATAAAGTCTATAAACTTATCATATGCAGTAGTTTCCGAGTGAATGATAGTGCATGGACTATTTACTGAAAGCTAAAACACTGCATCATAGCTGGTACCTGAGTTGCTGCATGTTTATCATCCCAGCTAAACCACGATAAGCTTCCTAAACTGCCAAATGCTTTCTCATTCTGCTCTGTCACATAATTGAGATATGATGGATCCTTAGTTGCATGATAGAGCCAGGCACCTGCCCACAAGAGTTCATCCCCAAAACCAGATGAGTTATAGTAGTTCCTGACTTGAGGGATGCTGACACTGTAGGAAACTCTATATGTATCAGCAAAAATGAACAGCTCTTGAGCATGTTGTAGGAGAATCCTAGAATAATTGAAGTCAATCCCCTTAAAAACAAGAGATGCTGAGGCCAATGCAGCTGCAGTTTCAGCCGCAACTTCTGTTCCTGGAAAAGAGGAGTTAACTTGAGTGAGTGGCCTTTCTTCATGCATGTCTTCAGGCCTTTCCCAGCAATTATGATCCTCATCAGGATTCCCCACCTTCAATCAAGAAAACAAAAGCGTGTTTCATTCAGCTTACCAGAGTAAAAATGGCAAGAAAAACAAATTTATGTTTGATTTAATTCATTTTCTTTATAGTGTTTGATAAGAAACTAGGCAAAACCGTGGTACAAAAGTTGTCCATGACAATTAAGAGACCAATCGATAAAGTCACACTAAAATATTAGAAGAATCACACCATATGGTTGACCTGAATGTAGAGCACTTCTGGAAAAGGGTGTGCATTAACAAGATAATCAGTGATCCACTTTAACGAGTCAAGAGCATAGTGTAGCTGCTTCACCGCATCCATGCGATCTCCATATTCAAGAATCGCCCAAGACAACACGGTTGCAGTGAAAGCCATGGGGAATCCAAATTTGATGTTGTCACCAGCATCATACATTCCTTTCGACAAATCCAAATCCGCTTCACTCCCATCTCGTAGCCCTGAATCCCCTCGCCACAAAACCCTCCGATTCTCCACCTTACCCGCTACAAGCACATTTTTTCAAAAAAAAAAAAATCAACTTGGGGTATTTGAAAATCATATTAATAATCTTAAAAATATAAAGTCCGTGTTATATTATACATTTCTGGACGTCGAAAAATTGCAGAGCCAATTGAAGAGCAGAGGCGTATTTGTGATCAACGTTGGTGGGGTGAGAAGTGAGTTGAGCTGAATCAGAGTGACCAACCTCAAACTTGGTTATTAGAGAAAGAACAGCAGCACCTACTACGAGAACTGCGATCATGGACACTGTTAACCACCAAAACAAGACACCAACGTTGTGCTTTTTGTTGGGTTCTTTAACCTGGTGTTGCTCCATTCAATCGACAATACGGTTTGTAAGTTAAGTCATGGCGATTTTAAACCACAGTTTTAATACAGAAGAGAGTGTAGAGTAAGACAAGTAGAGTGTGTTCTTCTACTTTGATGTTGTAAAAATGATAGTGAAGTAAAAAACTGGAACTGTTAAATTAATATTATTATTATTATTAATTATTAAATAAACCTTGAGAATCCAAGACGCAACTGCAACTGGTGACTGTGCCGCCGGAAAACGGTGCCACTTAGAACGTACAGACAAGGATTTGAGGTTCTTCTGCTGATTATTTGTAGAAAGGTTTGGGTGTGCTGAAAATATGCAACTCTTTTTAGGCAAAAAGTTTGTCTACTTTTTATTCTTTTTTAACTATTTCAATTTTTTTATTACCTAAAATAAATTTAGATATTAAGAAATGACATTATAGCTTCTACTCGTGTTTCTTGAGAGTTGTTTTTTTTAGATTACGATACGTTGTTAAATAGTTTTAGGGTTTCATAACAACTGTTTTGTCTTTTCCATAGGCCTTTCCTGAGCATTACATACCCCCAAAGCATTTTTCAAGGAATGCAAGCAAAAATTTTCGAAAACTCAAAGATAATTTGTGTAGGCAACAAAAATTTTGATCTAATGAATTGAACCTACATTTTCCTACTGATACTGAAAAGAATTCATGACTTCCTAATCTACGAAATCATGCCCATATTGCCATGACTGACATGCCTCCTGCACCTAACAAAACTGCTACAAAGGCCCAAGCCATTATCTTTGTATTTTCTTGTAGCTTAGGTCCCATAAAATCAGCAGCCAATAGTTCCACAAGTGCCATATAGTTCAAAAGTCCTGCAGATACTGCATTCAGAACCCCTTCTACAATAAGTGCCTCTGCACTGGTATCGCTATAGACCTTGGACACTGCAATTCCTAATGCAATTCCAAACGGCGTTGTTGTAGCGAAGAAGAAAACCATTATAGCCTTTATCTTGATTCCATATTGAGCCTGTCACAAAAGCAACAAACTATATATGAATAATGGGAGTAATTCATTGTAAAATTATAATTTTCCTATTTGAATAGATAAGATGAATGACCTGAAGTATGGAACCGCCTAATCCCATTCCTTCAAACATTTGATGGAAGCATAGGGCAGCAATGAGAGGCCTAATGGTGCGTGGGTTCATGGATGCTCCCATTCCTAAACCAATCACCACTGAGTGCACCACAATCCCTGCTTCCAACACCTAAACCATTTCATATATACGACATCAAATATTAATTAAGCTCCTCAAAACTAAAACTACTATATATACTCTTGCTTTCATATTGAAACGTAAACTAACCTGAGCCACGACACGATACCGTAACAACTGTTCGGCATCCACCATCTTTCCATCATGTGCATGTGAATTATGTCCATGCACATCACCATGTTCCAGTTTCATTCTCTCTCCGGCTTCGAGAGAATTCGAAGTGTTAGCTGTAGCAGCTGGAGCGAGCTTCCTTTTGAAGAAGCTAACGGAGAAGGAATCGACGATGAGAGTGAGAATCGCAGAGAGCATGGCGATGAAGGTGGTGAAGGGAAACTTCCGCCAGGGATGGTCCGGCAGACATTCCGATGTGAGATCATCGAAAGAGTCCGGCATCACGTGCATGTAACCGGTGGCGAGTATGACGCCGGAGGCTAACGCTTTCACGAGGACGAAGGGGTTGCGGTCCGGTCGCAGCGCGGGAACCGACGGGACGAACAGCGGAAGCGAAACTCCTATGACGCTGGTGAGTAATATGCTAAATATGGCTATGACCTTCAGCTTCAACGACTCTACCTTATTGCTTTGGTCTGCTTCGAATTTCGCGTCACAGGATTCTGCCTTCGTCGGAAGCGCCACCGCAAAAAGAAGGAAAACGACGGCAGTTACCGTAACAAGAAATCGAAGTGCCATCTCAAAGTAGAATTTGAATGTAACTTTGAGAGTGCGGAGAAAGCTAAAGGGTGTTTTGTAAGAGATATATTAGAATATATATAGAAACCTAACAGGCTTTAATTAGGCATTTGAAACTAACCCTCCGTAACAAACTCAGCACACAGTAAGCTACCTTATGCTTGTGTTTGAGTGTGCAGGACACACACTTTTACTCTCTTTGAAGTCCACGGTGGCACTAGTGTTACACGTGGTGTAACTTTTTTTACCACCATCTTACACATGTAGACAAATTTTGGTAATAAAGCTTTCACAAGTGTTACATATGGTATAACCTTTTCATCTTTTGCTTTTGGACAAATGTTACTAATAAAACTTAAAGCCCACAAACTTGAAACAATAATTAATGTAATATTCTATAACTAATATTGCTAAGTTCATGTTTATCAAAATCATGGGCATAAAAAAATATTCGATGGCATTTTAATATTGATTAAGATTTGTTACTTACTTAAACTTTCATTACTTAATTGTAAAATATGTTTTAAAATGGAAAGTCTTAACACGATTATATAGTTTGATAAATAAACAATTTAAATATATACATATGGAGAAAATTAAAATGAATTTGGAAACAAGTATTTTTAATGTTATTAATATAACTTTTATAATATATATATATATATATATATATATATATATATATATATATATATATATAAAGTAGTATGATATAACACGGATTAATTATTTAATTAAGATATATCTTACAAAATAAATTCCGTCCCATTTTTATTTGAAGTTTCAATTTTAACTAGGAGATGTTAAATGTTTATTATTATGTACAGTATTAATAAACATTAAATATTTATCTTTTCTCATACTTTTCACAATTAATAATTTAGAACATAAATAGAACTTAAAATATAAATTAGATGGTCCTCTAACATAAAAGATAGAAAAAATAGTTGATAATATATATATATATATATATATATTATTTTGCGGTAGTTAAGGAAGATATTCGCTTGTAAGTTATGAATAATTTTTTTAGATTTTATTCTGCGTAAATTTTTAGCTAAACTCTGCTGTTTCATGATTCTTCACCCTGCATGTTTGGATGAAAAAGTTAAGTAATTTATTAGCTGATAATAATTTATTTGACATTAGTGTTAGTTTTTATTTGTATTAAGTTGTGTACAATCTTGTGATTAATAATTCAACTCGGATGTTTATAGTTGTTTTTTCTTTTACTTTTTTAAGATCTTTATGTAGCAGTACTTCCGTTATGTTGTGAATAGTTTATTAAAAAGATAATGTTAAATTGTCATTTTTTTAAGTTGCAACATTTGTAAGTTAGATTGTAACTATTTCAACTTTTTATTACAGTGACTTGTTATATAATTTTGTCGAGATGAAGTATTAATTCAATATAAGTGACGGGGTTGGTATATGTAAAAAAAGATACTGTAGATAAGTTTAAAAGTGTAATAAGTTCTTTCATAGATCTTCTAAAGTTAACTTATAGTATAACCAGTATATGGATTGTATCAAAAGGTAATTGACACATATGAGATATTATTTGACATATATGGACATGTTTATGTAGTAGTATAACATAAATATATCTTGATATGTGAATTGAGATTAATCATAACATAAATTCTTCAATGATGTGTCATTTAAAAGGTCTAAAGCAATTCACATTTTTTTTCTAGAGGTACGAGATTTAAGAATTCAAAAGATGCACACTAAAAATAGACACCTTCTTCCTATTGTCTGATTTGGTCAACAATGACATAAGAATTAATTAAAATCATTCCTAGTCTATAGGATGCAAAATCGATCCATCATTATTGGATGCTTGTGCCTCAGTGTCCTAAGTGTGAGCTCCAGACACTTTTCCTATTTCAGTTCTATGGTGGCATTAGTCTTACACATCATGCACTTTTTCCATTATAATATTTCACGTTCAAACAAAATTTGATGGTAAAGCTAACAAAATCAATGACATAAAAACAATCATTAATGTAATATGCTATACTTAACATTGCTAATTTCATGTTTATTAAAAACATGAAAATAAAAAATATATATTCTATGATATTTTAATAATTTATTAATTAAAATATGTTAATTAGTTAAGCTTTCATTGCTTACTTGCAAAATATGTTTTTAAATTAGAAATCTCAACACGATTATATATAGATTTTGATAAATAAATAATTTAAATATATACATATGAAGAAAATTAAAATAATTTGTAATTAAGTATTTAATGAAGATTTTATAAGAAAATAGTTTGTCAAATATGTCTTAGAAATAAGAAAGGAGTAAAAGTAATTATGTGTTATATACTGCAGTGACACGTTATACAAAACTCTATACATTATATATATATATATATATATATATATATATATATATATATATAAAATAATTGAGTCTCGTATAAATTATTATTATAACATAATAAGGGAAATCAATTTAGAAGTAATAAATTAGATCAAACGAAATTTCTAGAAATAAGTGAATATTTGATGAGACGAAGATAGACGATGGGATGACTTGACAACCAATCTAGCTGAATACATCAATTTAGTCCTAAAAAATATAAGGAATCTTTCGATATATTTCATGATAATTAGTAAAAATATCTAATACAACAAATTTTCACACAAAAAGTAATAGAAGTGACCATAATTACTACTTGTCATGTTTTATTCCGAACTTGCATCAAAGGCGCAAGAAGATGATTATTCAAAATTAAACACTCACATAGCGATTGAAGTTGATAAAAATAGCACAGGGTTCTTAGTCGAGGAGATGATCAATAAAAAATAAGTTCAACCAACTAGAAAATTTGTTATTAGACTAGATCAAAGGTAGTGCTATTGTGGAAAGTTCTAGAAATCTCACTTATCATGTTTTCATGTACTTGCTGCATACAAACATTCTCTCACCATGATTCCAACATCTTCATCTATCCTATGTGCATGTTGGATAAAGTGAATCAAGTCTTTGACAATTTGTTTGAGAAACTTAAACATAAAAAAAAAAAAAGTTCAAAAATTGTCAAATACTAGAACCGAAATATATATTAAAAAATAAGTCGTATAAATTGATATTCTTATTATCGAGTATCAAAGCACACGATTAATAACTTTATCCTCATGGCTTAACTTCCCATCAATTATTGTATTATATTTTTTTAATATGTTATTAACATAAAAAATTAATAAATCATTTATTCATACACTTGTTTTTAATTCAAGTCCAAATTTATATTTTAAATCAAAGCTAATCCATCGCTTTTTTGCCGTTAGTCCACCGATCGTTGTCGCTCGTCCGCCATCACCCTTTGTAGCCGCTCTGCACTGTACATCCGCAACACCTCTTCTACAAAACCCTCCAAAACCTAATTTCTCCTTTTCTCTTCACTCACAAGGACACCACCGTCAATTCACATTTTTGATTGGGTGTAGGAAAGAAAATGTAGGGGTGCACGAAGCAATTGCCTTGCTAAGAAAATAAAAACCATGTGACAAGATGAATTCTTCCTCCACCTCTATATTCTGATCCTGCACCTCCATAAATATTTAAATTTCCAAAGTGCCCTTATGGAAATGACCAAAAAGGACTTGTCTTCTCCATAATTTTTTTCTTTCTCTCACACTTCTGTGAGAGACTTTAAGAGTTTCATTTCACAGCCACAGTGCTCCAAAAATGGCTCACCTGATAAGAGGTGATTCACTGAAGAGTGAAGATCATAGAACGATGTAAAGTTTCTCTGTCACCAAATTCCCTTCCTCCAACCACCCTTCCCCTCACTTTTTTCGATATTCCATGGTTCTTCTGCCACCCCATCCAACACATCTTCTTCTATGAGTTTCCCCACCCCACTCACCACTTCCTCCAAACAGCACTTCCCATTCTCAAACACTCTCTTTCCCTTTCTCTCCAACACTTCTTCTCCTTTGTCTCCAATCTTATCGTTCCCCCACAACTCCATCTCTCTCACATCCGTTACCTTTCTGGAGACTCTCTCTCCTTCACTGTTGCAGAGTCCACAATAGATTTCACTCTTCTCACATCTGATTCACCTAAAAAAAAATGTAAACCAGATGAGATGTCATTCGGTTTACATCTGCAAATAAATTTAACTGGATGACACATCATTCGGTTTACGTTTTGAAAATTTATATAAATCGAACGAGGTGCCATCTGATTTACATTTGCAAATAAAATGTAAACCGGATAACACCTCATCCGGTTTATATAATTTTTCAAAACGTAAACTGGATGAGGTATCATCCAGTTTACAATTTCCAAATAAAAATGTAAATTAGATGAATGTCATCTGGTTTATAAAAATCAAATCTTTCACCATCACGATTCGTCGTCGACGATCACCCAAATCAACAAATTAAGCTCTCAAATCTACAATACTACTCAAAAATTCCTCATAAACATCAATAATTACTTACCTACGACTTCTTGAAACTTTAATTGAAGATTTTGACAATGAAGGTCGTCTTCCTCTCTAAACACGAACTCCCACAAATTAGAGAAGATAATGTAGGGAACGAAGTACTTTAATGAATGGCGATGAATTTGAACCAACGACAAAGATGACAGTGGTGGACACGGTGAAGCTTCAATTGGATACACTAAAGGGGTGAAGGGGGTGGAAGGTAATTTTGTCTTTTGAAATTTTAGACCAAGGATATAATAGTCTTTTTAACTACGATATGGAGGTGGACGAGAATATGAAGGTGGAGGAAGAATTCGGCATGGGACAAATGACGGAGGCCCACTGGGCCGGAACAAAGCCCGTATCCAAACCTGTAAAATGTTTGGCGAATATCAGTATTTGAGGTTTTGTTGTTGACTCGAGTAAATTAAGATGTTTTGTAAAATGTTATAAATATGTTTATTTATGATTAGTATCCGCGAACCCAAAATAAAAATCTGTCTCCGGTGTGGGGTTTGTTGTGTGCAACACACAGAGAGACAGAGGGAGTTGTGGAGTAGAGAGTTGAGTGGAGTTGAGTTGAGAGGGGAAGATGTTGAACGGAAAAGGAGGTGAAGGTGGAGAAGGGAGAGAAGGGGATTGGGAGTGCAGCAGTTGCAACAACCGGAACTATGCTTTCAGATCATTCTGCAATCGGTGCAAGCAGCCCCGCCTCCTCGTCGATACCAAAACCCCCGCTGATTCCAAGTGGCTTCCTCGTATTGGCGATTGGATCTGCACCGGTTAGCCCCAACCACCCCTTTATCTCTCTTTTCTGTTTCCTCAAAAAAAAAAAAAAAAACATCGCTTTCTCTTTATTTTCTCCATTCATTCCCTCATCTTTTATATAATGGCTGCTTTACTTGTTCCTGCTCTTGTGGGTGTTATTTTGGTGCGCTGTAAAATGTAGGGCTCAAATGGAATTGGGAAATTAGACCTTTCTTGAATCATCTTCTATACTGCGTGACCTAGTGTGCTTCTTTCCATTTGCCTCATATATGAATCACCTGCTATAGATAGTATATATAGGCTTAGAGATTTTTTATTTTTTTTGTTTTTAATCATTAGTTCCTTCCATGTAATAAAAACTGCATTTTTAATCTCTCCTGGATTAGAAGCACATAGGTTTTGTAATTTGTGAGGACTAATAGAATAGAATTTAAAAAGGGGTCATCTAGTTCAGAAAACAAATTATTAGTTCTCTTGATTTAGTTCAGAAAGCTCTGATTCAAACTGGTTCATAGTGTAGATTTGTTAGTAGTTCAGCTTTATGTGTTCTTTTTTAAATACCAGTACTCTTAAGGAGACACGTATGCCACCGTGTGTTATGCTCTATTTATTTCATACAAGGTTGGGTTTTAGCAAATGATTGATGTTAAAAGATGCCCGACCCAGCATGACATTTGATTTTGGTTTATGATATTCTGTTTCAAATTGAGATGAAGAACTGGCTATCGCCTAGGTTGAGATGTTTGTGCTTTTTGTATGTGTATTTTGTGTGGGATGGACGGGTTGGTGTGCGTGGGACGTGTTGGTGTGCGTATGCTTGGCTTCCTTTCCCCTCTGGCTGCTTTCTGGGGCTGGGTTTGTATGCATGGAACAATAGGTTGCACTAACAACAATTATGCATCAAGAGAGAAGTGCAAGAAGTGTGGACAACCAAAGGAAGTAGCAGCCATGCCGGCAATTGCAATGACTGGAGCATCTTTCCCCACTTATTCACATTATTATTCCAGAGGCCCAGGAGGACCAGATCAAAAGATGAATATGGGATTGCTTGGCAGTGGAGCACCGCCACTGTCACTACATTTAAACTCCAATTGGCCCATTATTGGAGCAGATAAGTATGGTGTCCAACCAATTTCCATATGGCTACCAGGTGGAAATTATGGCTCTGGACATCCTCTTGATAATTCCACCAGCCAGAACCTATCTGTTCCAAAGGGATGGCGCAGTGGGGACTGGATCTGTAACTGTGGCTTCCACAATTACTCGTCCCGCTCTCAGGTATGTCTTGAATTGTTGTTGAGTTATACCGTATACAAGAGTTGAACTTTTAATTATTTTTCTGATTCAATGTTGAAACTATTTGCAGTGTAAAAAATGCAATGCTTTTCCACCTGGTATGACTTCTGTCCTTTGTATATATTGTAGCCTTGTTGGGGGCAAAATGCCTAATCTGTGTCTCTTCTACCAAAGATAATTTGTATATGTGCGCAAGTCTTGGAACATACCTTCTTATGGTGCTCTATTGTGCCACAGATAGTCCTCCCGGTCTTTGTTGCATCCATTAAATATTTTTGGTTATTTAATATCAAAAGTGGTTTTCAATTTCTAGCAATTCATGTTAATCTTCACGCTGTTTCCACTTTTTTGGTGTGAAGCACTTGGGACAAAGCGGCTAGCCTCTGAAGAGTTGGTTTATGACTGGGACAACAAGAGATTGAATGTAGGAACTGTAAGGACTTTGTTTTTTAGCTAATTTCTGATGCACTGCTGTGGTTTTAAAATTTTGTCTTGACAGTTTTAGAAGCCTCTTACTGTCTTATTTTGCAGACAAATGATCTGCAGCAAACGTACACAAGTTTAGATCAAGTGGTAGGGACAGGTGCAGATCCAAAACCTGGAGTCTTCCCCTCTTATCCCAGCATGAGCTCAAGTACAGCTCCAAGCTTGCCATTGGCCACACTTCTTCCACCTCAAGTTTCTACACCTGCCCTCCTTGGAAAAGGGTAACTAATTTCTCTCACATGAACGTCGTGTAATATTATTGAAGAATGAAGACATTTATTTATTATATTTTCTTTTAATAGTACATCTAAGGATGCTATCATACTTTGATAGGCTCACAATTTAAATGCATTTTTTTACCTTTTTTTACCTATTAGAGCAAAGCAATGGCGCAGTGGAGACTGGATGTGCTCAAATTGCAATAATCATAATTATGCTTCAAGACTACAGTGTAACAGGTCATTATCTCACTCGTATTATTTTTTTTATGTTTTGTGGGTGCAAATTAAATGACTTTAAAATGAAGACAAAATTATGTACGTTTTTAACTCATTATGTAGCAACCAAACATGTTCTTATTTTCTCTTGCACGTTGCACTGAATAATCAAAATCGATGCTCGTCATTTGCAGGTGCAAAACCCAAAGAATGGCCCCCATGCAACCTGTTAATGTTGTGTAATGTTGAATTCATTAGTCAAATTGCTGTGACGTGCCCTAGTTTGGCTGAGTTTTGTTTTGATTTTCTAGCGTGTACTTTGGCAGCAGAACGCGTTGATATTCTCTGACATACTCGTTATATTTGCGTAAGACATAATGGTTTATGGTTAGTGCCATCATATCTTTTAGTTCTGAAAATGTATTGCTTACTATATATATTCTATTTAATAGATGATTGTGGATGAGTTGTGAGTATTCTCTTCTAGTATCCTTTGTTTTTTATTCTGAAAATTTTAGTTATTTTGTTTTGAAGTTATAACATTGGTTCAGAAGTGTAGTCATGGTACATTTTCATCCCTCTCTGTTCACGTGGGATAATTTAGTTTTTGGTGTTCAGGGAGTTTCAATCCCATTTGTCAGTGAGTGCAAGATGGAGAATTAGCACATCTCATAAAACCCGGAAGAGTAATCCAACTAATCCTGTGAATGTAACCAGGCTTTACTAGGGTATTCATTGCTCATGTTCTACTTCAGCAGCACTACACTTATACGTGGTACCTAGGAGTAAACCATTACAATGCTTTCGTCTGTCTCTTTCAAATTCTCACTTATTTAGTCAGCAATTTCATAAAAAGGCATTCACTTTGATTTATAGCGTCAGGGAAAAATTGTATGAAAGAAAATTGAAATAAATAATTTATTTATAATGTCAAGAACTAAAACAAGGATTCAGAATGCAAGAATTAAATTGATTTATACCTGCTATTTCATGTATTAATACACGGATTTACTTGGAAAAGCATTAATTCTAGTTATTTTATATAGCAGGCTCCTTTCAGCCCAATATAAAAAATGATGACAGACACCAATAACAACAATGTTATCCCACTGAACAAAAATGATTATACGGATCATTCATATCATCATTAGGTTTGATTAAAATCAAATTCTCTGCTTGTAGACTCATAATTTGGCCAGGGTTGTGTTAGTTCTGTAAAACTAATGTGAATTCCAAACACGAAAAAACGTGTGTATAGTAAAAGAAGATGATGTGGCATTGCAACTCTCTTTAACAAAAATGTTTGGTTTTGCGCCCCTGGAATTATACATATAATATAATATCTGTTACACAGTAATAGGTAATCTTTTTTTTGAGAGAGCAGAGAAACATAACTGTAGATGAGTTGAGATGCTAAAAGCTTTTTGAGCAACTCATAAAGTTCAAAACTTGAGATGAATCACTTGAAGACATCAGTAGGGGAGAGTGGAGGACCATCGAGTTGGTAAAGGTTGAATGCAGGACCCACAAACCTGAACAATATCCACCCCCCAATCATGATGAAGATTGAAGCATATGCAAATTTGTTGAGCCAAAAGAGAGCACCTTTCTCTCCTACATACAGCTCCACTGCTTTCTCACTCAAAGTCATGTCCTCCCATTTCTTGGGTGGACTCTCAACCCTTCTGTTTGTAGATTGCATGCCGCTTTCCCTCTCCCTCTGCCGTCTAGCTTGCCTTCTTGACCTTCTCCGGAAGCTCAATTCTGCAGGATTAGCCGGTGTTGCACTTGGTGCTTGAACTGAGTTTGCATCATCATTGCTTGTGTTGCTGCTGCTACTGCTATTGTTATTATCAGTGGTGGTGCAACATATGGGATTGAAACTGAGAGAACTGTGACGGTGGGGAAGGAAGATTGGGGTGTTTCTTGATGATGGCCGTGAACGTCTAGTGAGAACGATGAGGGAAGATGAGTTTGGAGAGATAGAGATGCTTTCCATGGCTTCCTAGAATATAACGTGTGGATATATTTTGCTTATCCACTTCCCTTTTATAATCCTTTGCTCTTTTTGGGTTGGGCTATTGCTTTGGAACACCACCCTTCATCAAATTGAAATGCCTTTGCAAACTAAATAAAAATATACAAAAAAAAAATGATAAATCATAATTTTAGTTTTCTTTTATTTCTATCCTCTTCCCAGGTTTATAAATTTTATGATTTGATCTAATTCACAATTTCGCATTCATTTTGTTTATTTTTACTTTACTGCAACCGATTCTAAGTTTAACATATTAAGGTATAGTTAAGAATTAATTTAAAAGTATACAAGATTGAAAATTGAATCATAGTTACAAATTCAAAGACTAAAATAAAAAAAGTCTGAAATTGCAAATTAGAAATTAAACAATACTAAAATTGTCATTTAACCAAAAATAAGATTCGACAATGGTATTGGTGGTGCTAGGGAAAGTCCACATTACAACTTAGAAGAAGGCGCACACTACATAGATTGTACAAAATTAACATTTATACTAAAAAACAAATATTTTGATAAGTATAGAGTGGAGACAGGAGAGTAATGATATTTATAAGAGAAGAATGCGTTTTCTATCTCAGCAATTTTTGTCAAATATCATTTCTTGTAATTTTAAATTTGATGAATTAATCTTTAAAGGCTAAAAAAAATATGTGCATCTAGTTTTGTCTTTAATTTTATGATAGTTAAAAAAATACTATTAATAGTAAATTTAAGCATGTTTTTAAATATTGGAGATTAATCCGTCAATTTAAAAATACTAGAACCAAAATCTGCTTCACAAAAAAATACGTAAATTAAAAAGAAACGTTTTTCTTATTCATAATAATCAGTTAGAACTTTTATTACAGTTTTTTTCTTTTCATTTCAAAATAATTTGTTTGAATATTTAGTTTGAAGGAAAAAAAATGCTTAAATGGAATTTGAGAGGTTCTCTTTTAAATTCTTCTTAATAATTAAAGAATTGGACCACTAATACAGATTATTGGAAGATTAAAGAGTTGTTTGCTCTCCCGTGGATAGAAAGAAAGATGAGAGTGAAGAAAGGCGAGGTTAGTTTGGAAAAACAAGGCAGAAGTTTACGAAAAACGAAACAAATTTTCACTTTAAACTAAGAGGAGTGATTTGCAAAAAATGTATCATTTTTATAATTAAATAAATAAATTAATTTGATTATAAATAAATAAAATATAAGAAAATATTTAACCTTTTATTTTAAAATAATAAATAATTAGAAAATATATAATAATTAAATTTATAATAAAATAAGAATTTTAAATAAAATAAAATAAATATTTTATACTTAAATAAATAAATAAATTTCATAAAATTATAAATATTAATAAACTAAAAAAAATTCAAAAGTATTAATAATAAATTATAAAATAATAATAAAATAAGATAATTTTAAAAATAATAATAAAATCATAATTAATAATTACAATAATAAAAATAATAAAATAATAATAAAATTAAAATAAGTTTATAAAATAAAAATAATAATAATTTATTTTTAACTAACTTTATTTGTAAATTATACCTAATCTTATTTTATCTATTAAAAAAATTTATTTTATCAATTATCCCTATCACATCACTTACAAACTTTTATAAATTTTTCCTTCATTTCTTACTATCTTTCTCTTAATCCAAACACACATACTTTCATCTCAAATCATTTCAAATTAACTCAAATTCACTCCCTCAAATCCACTTCTTAATCCAAACAAACCCTAAGTGCTGACACAATGTACAAATGTACAAATATATATGTAGACAAATTACAACATCTAACTATATTTACATGTACTGAGTCACACATAAGGAGAAATTGATTTTTATATATATATATATATATATATATATATATATATATATATAAAACACATTATCAACTCTCTGGTATTAGAACATAGATCATACAATTGAATATAATTGAACTACTTCTATGAAGAATACATAAATTCTATCTTAATCTATGTAATTTATCACACTCAATTATAAGATTTTAAGAGACTAATATATGATTCATTAAAAACATTATTAATAAATTTCAATTTCTTATGTTAAGAGTGATTCCTTACTTATGTTATAAAAAAATTTAATAAAATTCTTTTACTAAGTTCTCACCACTCAACTTCCTATCTATTTAATTAGATTATTAATGAAATAAATGATATGTTATATAATGAATTTTAGGCTTGATACTATAACTCTTTGGGAGTCAGAATGTCATCTCATGTTCTTATCACATCTATAGTGAATCATAATTCATTTAGAATAAGTAACACACTCATAAGAATCATACCCATAAAACTATCATCATATCATACAAGTATCACATACAATATACAATAAATGTATATACATGGACAACGTCTTTATCATCATCAACAACCATAACACACATGTAATTTGAAAAAATAAAAAAGCTATAAAATAAGAATGATTACAAGAATTTGAAATATCAACAAAATTGAAATCAATCAAAATGAATTTGCAAATGATGCAGTTAAGTTAAAAACAAGGAAAAAATACATAAGATTTTCTTTAACATATTTCATCATTACCATGTATCATAATCACATATCACATCCATGTCTTTCATTATGATTACTTCATAAATAAAGGCTATTATTTACCTAACTTAATCAACCAAACTTCCTTTTAAAAAAAAATCAATTAATATCTTATAAGTTAAAGATCAAAATACTTTTCCTACACTAAAGCTCAGTTCTGAGTGGCACCACATATAAAACCCAACTTTTATTGACACTCATATGTTTATTCTTTGTTAAAATCCAGCTTTCCACGAACTCTGCATGTTAAGCCCAGTTCCAACTTACATTGCATATAAAACCTTGCTTCTTTGGTATTTACATGTTTATTTTTTACAAAAAGCCTAGCTTTCATTGATACATGCACAAAACAAAGTTTTTACACCTTGCATGCCTACACACCAATGTTTCTACACCTTGCATACATGCATACCAAGGTTTCTACACCTTTCATGCATGCATTCCAAGGTTTCTTTTGTATCCCTGCATACCAAGGTTTATACACCTTGCTTCCCACCTTGATACCAAGGTTTAAGCACCTTATTTCTTTGATATTCATATGTTTATTTTCTACATCAAGTCTAGCTCACATTGACACTTGCATATCAAGCCCAACTTACACTAACATCTACTTAAGCCCAACTTCTGCTGGCACCTACATTTGTTTTCAAATTATTGTTCACGACTCCACTTTTTTCTTTTTATCTTTTGAATTTATTTATATGAATGATCATCAAATATCTAGTCTTTTATCTTTTGGATAAAGGCATGCTCTATTCATATATGAATGCTCTAAAGGAAAACAATTTTAATTAACATATTTAATTGAAATCGTCTTTGTTATTAATAATTTCATAATTTATACTCAGATCTTATCTCTGAAGCACGATTTTCATCTTCCGTTTAAAATCATGTCTAATTGGCACGATCTGTCTATTTTAATGAAATCTTGGTTTTTTTTTTTCATTTTAGGCATTACAGTATAAAA
>Ga0209489_106368_pt1 | contig 19075 bp, 7 predicted proteins | sample SiratrowhiteBW_FD_187527 | JGI IMG/M metagenome (GOLD analysis project Ga0209489, IMG submission 187527) | Root nodule microbial communities of legume samples collected from California, USA - Siratro white BW (SPAdes) (version 2) | ecosystem: Host-associated > Plants > Roots > Nodule | place: USA...
ACACAATTTCACTGTGAATAGTACAGTATACGTGAGTAGTATTGTATATTTTACCGTAGACTCGAACAAATCCAGTATACGTTAACAATCACTACAAAAGTATACAACCACACGTGTGAATAGTAACCGTGAATAGTACCGCAGCGTGAATAGTGACCGACAACCAATGCTTTTCTGATGTGGAAGATCAGACAAAGCTGCAACCACAGAGCATACTCAGACAGAACCTTGGCTCTGATACCACTGTTAGGTACCAGAGTAACAGAGTGTTTTCACTCACACAGCTAAAATTTGAGTAGAGAAAAGAGGAAACTGACACAGAATATTTTACGTGGAAAAACCCTCAACAAATAAGGGAAAAACCACGGGTAACGGTAGAAAAATAATTTTACTAAATGGAAGAAATTACAACACCTCACTTACAAGGAGAGAACTTACTCACTAGAAAAACCTCACAGGGGAACACTCTATTTTTCTCTCTATGATTTCTCACTATATTTTTCTCTCTCTCAATTGGGTGTACACCTTCAATGAGGCTTCAAGTTTGCTTGTTGAATGTTACAATTTTTGGCTTGCTGAAGCCTTCATTTTATAGGCACCGTAAGCCTACATCCTTCCATAAAACAAGCAAGGCTCCACTCCATGTTTTTCTCCATGTTTTATGCAATGGGCTCCACTCCATGTTTTCCTCCATGTTTTATGCAATGGGCTCCACTCCATGTTTTCCTCCATGTTTTATGCAATGTCTTAAGAAGGTGGGACCCACTCTTCACAAAAGGGAGCTTTATCTTTGACAACAATTTGGTGGTGGAGATTCGGCTCGATGTTGAGAAGAGTATCTTTCAGCTTGGTTCAGTGGTGAATAATGTGAGTGGCGAGAAGAGATTTAACGACAAAAGTGAATGGTGAGAAGAGACATTTTGGTTTCGACGAAGGTGTGTGGCGAGAAGTTGTTCTATAAACTAGACTTCAAGGTCAAATTTGATTTTCAAATATATTTTTGAATGCCAACAATGATTTTGGTGTATTTAGAAAAGTCATGTAAATAAATAATGAGTTTAATTAATGGTAATCTCGAGTTCAAATTTTTATATTTAAGTTGAAATCATCAGGCATAACACAACTTCAATTTAGCTAAAGTAGAACTAAAAGTCGTAAATAGGAGACATGAATTATGTGAATTAGAAAAAATTCATGTAGGGTAGCACAACTTTAGTGCAAATTCAACTTCAAAGGTACCCAACTATAACATTCACTCTCTAAAATTATAACCTTAAAGTTTAAGGTGCCCTTACATAACTTTTTTTTAATATTAACAACATTGAAGTCATGTCCCATGAACGACTTTTTATTTAACACCAGCTATATTGAAGTTGTGTCATGCTTTAACGACTTCATTTTAAACATAAAAAACTTAACTAGAGAACCTAACCTTAAGTTGTGTTTGTAGAACACAACTTTTCATTTCTATAATATCCAAATCAAATCTAGTTAGTAAATTTTCCCTCACCTTTCATATTTTTAATTTTAATACTTTTTTTAGTTTAAATAATGTATTGGAATCTTATATATATTATGCATAGTTTTTTTACTATCACTTTAACTTAGAAAATGTTTTCCACATAAAATTCGGAGTAAATTGCACACCAAACTACATAAAGAATTTGAATATTTACACAAGTTATGAATGTGAAAATAGCTATGGAAACTTTTCAAGAATCTAATAGCTAATTTCTTATACATATACACCATCTTCAAATCTAAAGGCTCCATTCCTTTTTCTTCCCACGTCCATGCATTGGGCAATGTGCAACATACTGAGCTCTAACCATTAATGAAAACTTCCCATGGAGAGACTAGAAATCTTTGCTTCATCATCTTTCTTGGGGGTTGGAAGCAGAATAACTACCAGTATGGCACTGATGGCGGCTGCCACAGCACCCAGCACAAATGCCGGCAAGTTACCACCACCAAACCAAGCATCCCACGGTCCACTAATTTCTGGTACAATCATCTGTCCAAACCAAATATATAACTCTTAATTACAATGTGTTGGTCTAAGGAAGTTATCTATGTCCTATCATAAACTTATAATACACTTACGAAAAACTTTAATTAGATATCAATATATTAAGTAAATGGATTCTAACCTAAGGAACCACGATTGCAACATTGAGAAGACCCAAAGATAAGCCTGAAAGTTTTGACACAAATGAAAAGGTTACACATTTTACTTTGTGCTTAAACATTTAATCACTCCCTTTTCAAATGGTAACTAGGCATGTATTTTACCTTGCCCTGCTCCTGAGCTGCTGGAGTAGATAGATGCTAGAGCAAAGGGAACACTATACGTAACCTAATACACAGACAAGATAAACAATTATTCTAATTCATAGAAATTAAAATTACTTTTGTGATTCTTTTTGTTTTGAAAATCCTTCTAAAGTGTACCAAAGAAGTAGTGATGGAAGGAAACCCTAATACATTGTTGGATGAATGGTGAGAAAAGATAGAAAGCTTACCGCAAGAGGAATACCAAGGACAGAAAAGAATGCTAGGGCTCCAGATTTCACTTCCATGGTGGGGTTTCCGATGAGAGCAGGGTTAAGGGCTCGTTGTTGCTCAGCGACTTTTGTGATGAGCACGGTAAGTGTCATGCAAACTGCGAGAATAACATTAACAATTGCCCACAACCACTTCACTCCCCCAACCAAGCGACCCAACGGTTCTACACCTAAAGACATCACAGCCAACACCACTGAATTCAACATGAGCCCCAAAGAACCTACATGCACACTAGAATCATATGCCATCTACCCAACATCACCACCGTACACCTCACGGCCCATCCAGTCAGTGTCGAACAACACATAAGGGAACCATGCAATCCAGTTAATAGCAGTCACCAACATCAGCACCCACATTGGCCTCTTCAGTTCCTTGAATGCAACGCACAACTTTCCGCAGAAGCACGAAAAGTGCGTCTTCCCTGCCTCCTCAGCCTGCTTCTCATTATGTGCCGGTATAAACTGAGGGTCATTCACACAAGTGAGAACGATAATGCACAAAGCAAGAAGAAGAACGATGGAGAAGAAGAAGCAACTCTTTAAGTTTGCACAAAAGACATTGCATGCCTCGATTTATGTGAAAGGTAAGATCTTATGGAGACCGTCATAGGATCCTGCGGCATAGCCTAGGACATTGCCAACAGCCATGAAAAATGAGAAGAACGCGTTTGCAGTTCTTGTCTTTTTCTGGTCACCAGCAGCCAAATCACCAAGGAAGGCACAGCATGAACCTTGGAGCATATTGTTGGCAACATCTAAGATCCAGAAGCTGATGACGAAGATGGCAACGGCACGTGGACGGGTTTTCTGGGTGATGTCATCGCCAGCTAGTTGTCCTATATCGGCAGTGTAGCCAATTAGGATAATGGAAATGGCGACTGCGATTGTACCGGCAAGGATAAAGGGATGACCACGGCCGAAAGCAGACTGGCATCGGTCACTGCTATAGCCTACAATGGGTTGAACTAAAAGGCCAGAGATGGGGCCACAAAGCCATATGAAGGAGGCCTAGGCGTGAGGAACTCCTAGGGTTTGTACATATGGTGTTAGAAGGGAGAGTTGCAGGGTCGGCCCATCCAAATTGGATACCGACAGCGATGGATGACACTGCCACCATTTTTCGAAGAGGACTAGGTTCAAGTTTTGGTTGCTCTTCCATTATTACTATTGTTATTAGGGAGGCCTAGCAACGAAAGAGAGATGTTAAATGTGCTTTCTCACTATCCCTTCGTGTTGATCTCAAAAGGAGAAATTATGCATGTGTTCTTGTTTAGAAGTGACACATGGGAAGGTTTATATAGGTATCATATGCATAGCAATTTTATCTTATTTTGAGTAGTTTTCTTATTTTATCCACAATAGTATTTAAGGTTATAACAAACAATTTACAACAAACATCCAGAAAGGAAACAAAAACAAGTTAAAATATAGCCGAGGAAAAAAGATAAAACTAACCACATATAGTATGGAACACACTCACGTATGGATTGGATTAAAAAAAAGTAATTCTCCACATTCTAACAACACAATTAAATTACAAGTGTCTTCAATACAAGATATATAGAATAAATAATATATCTATTTATCTTATTTTTTATTAGGACAACATGATAATAAAAAATGTGGATACTAGTAAACATAAAAATTTTACCATAGATTATTAAAATATGATTGTGTAACAATATAAAGTTCAAAATAAAATATCCCGTAGCAAACTTAACTAATGTTATTAGTATTTTAAACATTATTACGGGTATGCAAGATTAGTTTTATTTCGTGTTTTGAAATTAGTAGAAAGAAGATAACATCTTTAATAAATGAAATGAAATATTCTAAAGAATGTAAGTTTATAAAATGTAGGCTAAGTTATGTAATTTACAGGAAACAATATTTCTTTTTTATAATTAAAATTTGAAATAAAATTGTACTTTTGAATATATAAACTTTTTATACAATATTTTCGTAAGAAATTAAATATATAATTGAAAAGGATTGATTAATCTATATTATGATGTAAGATTTTAAATGTCACATTATATATATATATATATATGTGTGTGGGGGGGGGTGGGGGCTCCAAGTCTTCCAAGGAATCAAATAGTAAATCTTAGCAATCAAGATTAAAAACTTATTTGCAGTAAAGAAAGTTAATAATAACAGTAAATTAAAGATGGGGCTTGAGGATTGTTATGCAGAAAAGTTCTTTCACAATAAATTCTTCCTTATTTTGTTAAGATTATCATCCATCATTTTTCTTCACAAATTTTAACTCAATCAAACAAGCATCAGTCAAATTCTACACAATCTTAACAGTAAAATAAGTGTCTACTGGTGTATTCAATATCTCACCTAAGCATACAAGAAATTGATTATGACTAAGCAAATTAACAAAGAACTCTAACTAAGGAAAAATAATTGAATTCTCAACAAGCGAGTTCAAAAACAAATATCTTTCCAAAAACATAGATTTCAAAAAGACCAACAATATAGCACAACTGTTAGAAAAAATGTAAAGAACAAAACTTTATTAAACAAAAACTTCAGAATTCATTGTGAAATCACAAGAGAATCAACCCAAAGAAGTTTAGTCTTCCATGATGAAATGCAAGAATTACAAAAGAAAATAAAACTATAGTTTATGATATGTAGCAGTGTCATGGTCATTCCTTTTCCAGCCTCTATTTATCATCTCCTTTTCTTCATGAAATTAACTCATATTTAATTCTCATATATTATCCTTGCAATTATAAAATGTTTCATTATGTGCCAAAGATTAATTTTGTAAATATCTTATGTCTAGTAAAGTTGTAGATTTTCATTATCCCAATTTCTTTCAGATATTTGTTTTCAAATTCTATTCCAAACACGTCATTAATTTTCAAATAGTCCAACTCATAATTGAATTTGGTGCAAAAGATATTGCAAAATATTTGAAAGAGATTTACTCTAAATGAAGTAAAAATTGCAAGGGATCATCTTCGTAGAAAATCTGAAGAATATCTTTGCAAAAGATTTTATCAGAGTTGGAACCCATAGAATCTCTACAAATAATTAGAAATAAGAAAAGTAAGGAAATATGCTTTCCAAGTTTAACCAATAATCTCAATTAACGTCCAATTAATCCTAATTTGGTAAATCTTATTTAAAATAATGGATTTATTCTCAATTACCGTATAAGAAAGTCAAGGTTAAACACTTTAAGTATGAATAAAAATATTCTGACTACTAGGTTCTTAGAAGGTTTATGGAAAAATTAGAAGACAAGGTGTGGCAAACTATTGGAATGAAAGTTAGTGAATCTTGGTTGCCTTTCTTGATTTTTTGGTGATCTAGGTTTAGGAGTTTGTTGCAGATTGACTTAGGAAGGTTTAAAACTAGGTTTGGTGAATTTTAGAGGTCATTTGGGTGGTGAAATATGGATAGTCACCATTTTCAAAAGCTCCGGAAGGCAAGAGAAGAAGAGGTTACTTAAGAAAATTCAACTAAGCAAGAAACACTCTTATAAAAGAAACTCGAATATACAATAGCATTCTCAAAGGTGATTTGGGTATAACATGTGGTGATCATCTTTTATACCTTAATGAGCCTCATCTTATATACTTCAAATGAAAATATGGGACTCCGCTTTACATATATGCACCTAGGGTTATCTACTATTATCTAGGTTAACCTTATTTTAAAAAACTAAACCAGTTATTCTCAATTATGCCTCGTTATGAAATATTTTTGTATTCTTTATCTGGTTTCTTAGATATTTTTTTCTCCAAACTTTTCTTTATTTGAAGACTTCACTTTAAAGATCTTATTATCAGCGTTCACTTTGTCTCGTGATACCCAACACCATGGACAATAAGTGGGACATGTTTGTACTATTGTGTACTTCCTACTCATTGAATAGCCTAAATATGCTCCAAACATGTAGACAAAAAAACATATATTTAGGTTTAAAATTTTTAGAAATTATCTCTTCGTCTCTTTTCTTTTAATTTAAGAAATTTCCTTTTTGTTTTCTCCTTTCATTTGTGTTTTGTGTTCTTTATCAATAGAGAACTATTTCTTCAGGACCAATCCATGGAATCAATATCAATTGTGTAAAGCTCCAAGTTTTTCCTTGTCTTCTCTAAATTCGGTTTTGCATTTTGTTATTATAATTTCTGTTTCTAATTTTATAAATCAAATTATGAATCAATTGAATCTTAATTCGATAATTAGATACATGTTAAATTAAATGATACTTTGATTTGATTTATATAACTAGTTTAACAGATTAATTAAACCGGTTAATTGTTTAAACTTGAATATAAACTTTTACGGTATGTTTGGTACTCAAGACACGGATTTGTGAGGAGCACTGAAATACAACGAAAGTTGCAAATTCGATAAATAAAATAATAATAAAAATATAATCAACTTAACTGTTTCATTTCCTCCCACTTCAAGAAAGAACGTTTTTTTTTAATAAATTAAATATATAAAAATATAATAAAATTTTATCGTTTTTATTTCAAATCTGCTGTGTCTTGCGAATAAACATCATACGGAAAGTTAGTTCTCAATTTTTGTTTTTTAATAATATTTTATTTATTAAAAACTACCTTTTTTAGTAATATTCAACTTTCCACAAACGAGTCTAAAAGATATTATCAGGGTTTGATTTACGACAATATTTATAAAAAAAAAAATACACAATGTGACCATTTCATGTATAGGAGGGTTTGGACATGTTACTCTAAATAATTGTTAATATACTTTTAAAATAATTATTATAAAATTTATCAAATTTATTATATGATTTGTGATGATCATGAGAACAATATATACAAATGTAAAATATACAGATAACATATAAAATGTTTATTTTAAAAATTTATCATGATATTTAAAATTTTATTTCTTAATGTAAAGATATTATGGAATATAATATAAGCTTGTCATTCCTCATTTTAATAGAACTGGATCAAAAATTATGAACTATATAAAGAGAATGTTCTGACAGGAAAATCTTATAAAAACACTTGAATATTTGAACAATCCCGTATTAAGATTTCAAAAAAATATATATTAATTTTTATTTCCTTATGATAAAGTTCGGAAAAGCATCTAAAATGTGCTGATCAAATATAAGATATAAATTATTCTGTTAAATATGCTTAGCTAAATAAGATATTAAAGATGTTTATCTGTTGAAATGCTTTTTTAAATGCGTTGTAAGTATAATAGTAAAGATCAAATTTAGTTATTTAAAAAAATCTTACTTACCAGTACCTTTAAAACACTAACTAAGGAATCAATCAAAAAATAAAATTATCATTCAAGTTGCACTAGAAATCATAGACGAAATGATATTACATTTTTAATTGTGATTCCTTAACCTAGTGTGTTCGGACAATGATTATCATTCAATTAATTGTCTTTAACCAAGATATAGAGAGAATCTCTTTGGCTTTGGTATGTTTAGATAAAAGTGTGGTTGATGTTCCGTCACAATTCTCTAATGGGTGATTGTCTTTTTTATAGTGATGATGTGTGGTCTTTTAGTAAGGTGGTTAATTTTCATTTTAGGTAACGGTGTGATTATGATTTTTTCTTGCCTGCTCACCTTTTCGTCTAAACTGTCATCCCTTCTCGCTGACATTTTTTTTCCTCCAAACCCGTCTTCAAGATGAAAAATTTTAAAACTTGGTTTTTTTTTTACGATTTCAAGGTCACAACAAACTTCTCATATCTTCTTCTTTTGACGACAATGTTTCGATCCAAGCTTTCTCCGTTTCAATGAATAACTTCGACTTTTATTCTACTCATTCAATCACTTAATTTTTCACTCCTACACAAAGCTCACTCATTTTTTCCTTCAAAATTCATTTGAAACAAAATACAATGATACAAGTTTGTCATTTGCCATCAAAGTCTATCATAAAATTTAGGGGCATTATCTAGCAGTAAGAACTACAAAAGAAAAACAAATTCATTCTATATACATTCGATAGGAACTTCTCTTAACTTTCATTCTATATACATTCGATAGGAACTTCTCTTGACGAAATAATACATAAATCTAGTCGCCACCGGAGCCACCATTCTATATACATTCGATAGGAACTTCTCTTGACGAAATAATACATAAATCTAGTCGCCACCGGAGCCACAAAGGACTATCAAAGATTATTCTTTTCTGTTGATAAGCTCCAATTGCATCATAAGAATTAAAAAAAGAAAGGTTTTTTTTCGTATACTTATAGTTATTATTTGAAATTATTTCATTTTTCAAATTTTTACAATTTCGTGAATTATACCTATTTGAAGAAATACCTCGTCAATTCTCACGGTTAATATGTAAAGTCTAATAAGCATATCTTGAATTAGTACAGTAATTGAATCCACAATAACTGGAGATAAGAGGTTCAAATGAGAAAAAATAAGTAAGCGAGCTTCTTCTTGAGGCACATGAAGAGCCATTTGATCGCCATCAAAGTCTGCGTGGTGAAAGGATAGTATTATTTGAAAGGAAGTATCTTTTTCCAAGTGAAAAATGTGATTGTCGAAATTCTTATGCACATTCTCAAATTCCAAAGCAAAATGACGTGTTGAGCTTCCCCAACTCGAATCCAAACATCCACTTAATGCATCAACCAAATTGACATCACAGTAAAAACAATAGTTTTTTATTTTTTTTCCTTTAATAATGATTAAAACTAAACTTCTAATTAACTGGAATTATCTAGCACAAGTACCATGGATCTCAAGGAACAAAACTATCACAAAATACACAATGCTGTTTCAAATAAAAAACTAGACGGCAACAAAGACAACAGTGAATAACAAATGTAATAATAGAACAACTAAGCACACAATATAAAGTGACTCACAAAATGGCTTGAAACATTTAATATAAAGTTTTGGAAAATATTTGATTTTCTAAGAAAGTAATTAACATCCGACTTGAAGGAATGGTCTCTAACTTTAAACAATAACTTATAGCTATTACAAGCTACCTTCAACAAATTCAATGAGGCTTGCAAGTTTGAAAATGTTTAACATCCTTCAGATTAGAACTAAAAGCTAAATATTTCCCAATGACAGATATTTTACCTACTCATGACAGATAAACCTGGTGGCACAATAGCCACTAATGATAAAATTTATAAAAGCCAGATTCAATGCTCAGAAAGGCTTTGTTGATTGAATAGTTCCAGCATCTTCAAGTCCAGTTCCTAAATTCCTTATATCATCCAATTTGTTTCCAGATTCCAGCTCTGCTGCTTTGGATGCCTGGTTCTCCGTATTGTTATGTTGCAAAACCTTGTTAAATTATAGTGCATTAATACATGTCACAATTTAGGTCCATGGCAACTAAAGGGTAACAAAGTGCCGGTTTCTTCCATCACCCCTAGTTCCCACTTACAAGCCTAACAAATATAAATAGATTAAATCCTTTGTTTTACCTGCAAAAGCTCAGTCACTCTGCCAGTTTCGGTATAGTCCAAAGGTTTGGGAGCAGATGTTGAGCTTTCCTGAGGACAAGACTGTACAGCTTGCAGTGGCTTAATCAAGATGGGTTGATCTATGTCATTAACTTTATCTTCATGAGCGTCACTTGGAACCTTCTCTACCGTATTACCACCTGACTTGCAGTTATCGGTGTTGGTATCCATGGCATCCGATGGATCCTGGATCCTCTTAACAACTTCAGTAACCAGATGCTCAAAGGGCATGACAGGCATTCTCATAGATTTGGCTTCATCTTCATTCACCACCACATTAGATGAAGATTGATTATGTGGTGGAGCACCTTCACTTTGCATGCTGGTTGGCAACAAATTCTGGCTAGTTTGAGTGTGAGATACAAGTGAAGGGTTTCCATCTACAGGAATTTCTTTGGCAGATATCACTCCACTTCCTAGAGAAACTTGGGTCTTGACTTGTGATGGTTGATTAGAAACTGGCACCCCATTTGCAAAATTATTAGGTTGGAGCAATACAGGCACCACATTACCTCTGGGTAGTTGATGAGTGATTTGGCCAGGCACAGAAGGCATATTCTTTCCAGAAGAGGCAACCATGTTACTAGAACTAACAGCTCCTCTAGGTATCTGAGGGACAGATGGTGAGCCATTCACTGGGAGAGTTTCAACTCTATGAACATTCACTGACTGTTCATTCCTTTCCTTCGGGAGAGGAGTTTGAAACTGAGTAGCTCTTGAAGGGAAAGGAACCTCAGTTCTTTGGATCATTGGAACACTAGGAGCAACATCATTTTCAGGTGAGAGAGGAACGTATCGTCCAGGCTTGAAGACCAACCCCCTCAAAGTAGTATCAGAATCACCAACTCTAACACTGAGCAAATATCCAGCATCAAATACAGCCTCAATTACACCAGAAACAAGTTGGCCCACCATCGCATTATTTGAATGAATCTCTTGACCCCTTTGAAGCTGCTGACTTCCATTAACTGCTTCAAATCCAGGAGGCAAAGGAGTTTGTTCAGCGCGAACAGGATTCTGCCTTTTATTTTGACTAAGTAGGATATATGAACTCTCCTCTGAATCTGGCTTTGGGTACTTCCGTGGACGACCACGCTTGCGCTTCAAAGGCACATCTCCTGAACCATCTGGAGTGTTATTTTGGTTTTGTTGGTCCATCTTTGGTAATTTCTGTTACTCCAGTGTCTACATAAAGCTAAAAAGAAAATTTGTATAAGCTACCAAAACAAAAGCAGAACACTTGCAGCATAGTTAATCTCAGAATGATAGGATTGAAATTTTCTCAATAACTAAGAAATTTTGATGCCTGCTTCTTGATGGTGATTAACCTGCCTCCTCAAAACACTTGCATCATAAAACTATTATGACCCATGAAGCCCGAACACAAGCATGAATACCAGATATGACATCAAAATAGAGATTTTCATTCAAATTGCTTTTAAATTTCTATTTTGTGCCAAGCAGCATGGCCCAAGACCATTTCTCTTTTATATTTTTAATTTTCTCTCATTTCCTCCATGGGCACACCATGGCCACCACTAACTAGGTCACACGTATGGTGGCCAACATTTGAAATCCACCACACCATCCTAATTTCATGGTGGTCAATTTTAGTCAACTACCATGGCAGTTCCATCTGATAACACTAGATATACCTTATAACTTTATTTGAAGACTTATGGTCAAGTTGTTTTTTCTATTTCTAGTTTCAAATTATTACACTGAAAACACTATATATTTAAGTTATCTTTTCATTGTCTCTAGATCTTATGATTTAATAGACATTATGATTCCCACTTAAATAATTAGCTTGGAGATTCATGACTTGAATCTCAATTTGATAACCTTGGTTGGTCCAACTACCTTAATCAATATTAGACAATCTTTTCCTTTGCAGGTATCTCAATCTATTCATATATAATTATTTCTTTTCTTGTCCGTGCTGTGGTGCAACACATTCATCTTAGCATACTATTTCTTTTAATCCCACTCTTTTATGCTATTATCCCTCTCAAACCCCATATCGACAACTATGATTCCAACATTAAATTTTACTTGGAATTAAGTGGACATTTTATTTGTATTTATTTAAGGGAAGATATCATATTCCTAGTCCATAATATATGATGATGATATGTACTCTAACCACCTGACTTTAGCAGCAAGCTACACCTAAATTTCAGAAAATTCACTCCTAGTATAAAGTTTAAAAAAATAATTCATGGTTTACAAAAGAAAATGAAACCCTTGAATAAGAAATATAAGATGGTGCATCAAACTAGTTCCTTCTTCAAAAGATATTTTGTGCAGTTGCTAAACAGTGAGTGGGAAAAGAAACGGAGGAGAAGCAGGGATGGGGAAAACAACACACACTAGGCTTACAGGGAGCCATCACATACTGGCCAAAAAACAAAGGTGTTGGTTGGTTCACACACAGGAGGCAGAGGGTTGGTTGTACAATGCAAAAGGATTTTGTCTATTCATTTCATATATATAACAAAACTGAATACTTCAAAATTCCTTCCTAAAATACAACTCACCAATGTTAAAATATTTCATTTCTTCAATCCCAAATTAACAAATACTCGTTACTCTCAATTACCTCACCCAAATAGGCCATAGAAGTATGGCCACAGTTTCTAAAGAGTGATAGTGGAAATTATTCTATAATGCATAAAATTCAAAAACCTTGAAAGATAGTAGGTTATGCAGTTACTTTGTAAATAAAACATTGCATTAAGGAAAATGCTTGACTTTTGCATAATAGCACAGTATTGATTAAGATACATGAAAGTGGCAGTTGTTTATGCATACCAAGAGATCACAGAAATATGAAAGTAAATCAAACTATTTTCAAAGAAGGAACAGGGGAGAATTAAAAATAATCTATACACCGATATTGAACTATAATAGGTAAAAAAACTGTTTTATATCCATTTTAGATGGTCAAGAATAATAGAAAAATTCCTGACGAAATTTTACTTATTTGGATCGAAATTTGAAAATAAACATCATAGCTAAAAGAAGTTAGTCGTGATGCCACACATGTAAAGAGAAATTTTTCCCAGCTATTTATTATCTCATTATCTGCCTCATGAGATGTCAATGACAGCAAAATTTAAAGGAAACTTAGCAGGAACTTAATGATTAAAACTGATTTTTAAATCATAATATTGTAGCTGAAATTTCTAATACATAATGATTGTGCTACAGCAAAGGATGGTAATACTATTGATCCTTTTTCCCAGTAAACCCAATGACAGAATGTGCAAAAACATATTCTGGCTACAAATTTTAGATACCTATACAGATCCAGTGAAAATTTTGAACTCACGGTGTTTAGGTGCAATAAGCTAAAATTGTCAAACTGATATTTTAATTTTTTTTACTTTTCATTCTAACCAAATAATTAAAAAGAAATCATTTCCTCTCATTCCTTCCTAATTCCATCAATCCAAACAACTTTAAAATTCCACTTTAATTCATCTCAATTTCTATCCTCTTTATTTCATTCCATTCTATATTTTTTTCCTCCCCATTTCAATGAGCATCTGAACAAAGTGAAAAGAAGCTCCATAGACGTACATAATAATATACTTAACCGAAAGCAGGTAGAATCCATATTGCAATTGTGAGTATGTTTCTGAACAAAGTTTTAGCACAGACAGCTAAAATACGACAAAAAGACTAGAGATCAGAGATTCCTATGGTTGTTAATTTTTTTTAGAATGGATAATACTGTTAAAGTTCTAAAATTCAATTGTCATTCATATAGAAGAGCTCCTCTCCAAGTCCACCCAAAACATAACAAAAAGACAAGCTTCAACCAATAGAATAGTAAACACTAAACAGGCTATTCTTACAAGAGCAAGCTTGACATTGGGGATACAACATAGCCCAAATCAAAATCAACTCAGTAAGATAGCATGAAACATTAAAAGAGAAAAGTTAAGGTATTAAATTATAAGTAATTCAAGCAAAAGAAAATATGGATTACATGAATCAACAACACCAAAGCTACAAAAAGCACACAAATGGTCATTCATTAGAAAAATAAATCAAATTGCAAGGGAAAAAAGTTTCTGGCATCACCCTCTTTCAGTAACCTTGGCAGCAAAAACGAACACATGCAGGAAAAAAAATCCTTATAACCATGAAGCACAAGCCAATTAACTCTAAAACATACAGATGAAAAAATAAAATATATAAAAATAATATTGGATATTCAAAAAAATAACAAATTTTTCGTTTTCCATTTCGTCTTTTCCTTCCGGAAACCAATCAAAACTTCAGCTCAGGAAAAAACAAAAAAACAAAAATTTGATCCAAAAACAAAAAAAATAAAACAAATCCCATTACCTTTACACGGTTATACCACAATACAAGGGTTTAACCTCTCCCCGAGGAAACAAAATCAATTTTTTTTCATCCCCCATTTCATATTTTTCTTCAATTTCCAAAATCAAAAGTAAAGAACCCACCCCAGAAAAATCCCTCACGTGGTTTCGATCCAAAGCACACAAAAAGTAAAAACCAACATGCAAGAGCTAAATTGGTGAAATATTGAGACAGAAAGGGAAAGGAAGAGAGATTACCGTGTTGGGAACAAGAAGATGGCGTTCAGATTCAGATTCAGAAAGTTGAGATTCAAAATTGTGCAATTGTGCACGAGGTGCACGAAGAAGAAGAAGGAGAGAGTGGAAGCTATTTAGACGGAGAGAGCGAGGTGGGTGCAGTGTAAGAGAGTGCACAGTCACACACGAACGCAAGCGCACGGGTGCTAGAGTATCAGGCTGTTATAGAATGCATCATCACGGTACATTGACGGTCTGACACGTGTAAAATCAATTTAGGTTCAGTCTTCTTTAATGTCAACGTGTAATAGATGGCGCAATGCGGTGCTGGCTTTCCTCCTCTGGTGTCACAGCCGGGTGATGAGTTTGACTCTATATAAAAAAAATGAAAAACATGGGAAAAACAAAAAATAAAATGTATGTTTCTTTTTTCTATTATTAAACCAAATTTCTTAGAATTTTTATTAAATAATAAATGAGATTCTTTGAATAATAAGTAAGTTATCAGTTAATAAAATTTTACCAAATAAAAAATAAGTAATTAATGATTTTTTTAAAATTATCAATTCAAGAAGGAATAAAAATAAAATTTTCCTTATGCAAAATCAAAATAAAAATATACACTAAAAATATATAATTGGAGTTGAGGAGGCATCTAAGGAAGAATAAAATATCGAAAATTTGTAACAGAAAAAGTATATAAATACTTATTCAAATTTATGGATTTGTTCACATTGAATTTAGGTCCAATTTCAGATTATTCATTTAATTAGTTGTGATAAAAAAATAAATTACTTAATGAAAAAAATTATTTTTTGAGTTATATACAAGTTTAAATTTAACTGAAAAACTTGTTTATGTAACAATATTAATATTTTAAGATGGCATGCTTATTAATATATCTAAAAATTTATATCAAAAATTTTTTGTTTTCGTTTGTTTATCTTAGAAATAAAAAAAATAGATAAAGAAATAAGAAACAAAAATTGCAGAAAAATATATTATTTGAACAGATAAAAATTAATAATTTTTTATTGAGTTGAATGAAACAGTAGATTATAAAAACTAAATGCATAATATTCATTCTAATTAAAAAATTAATGTAACTGAAAACCTTATTTTTTATTATATTAAATTTTTAACATAATTTTTTTATTTTAAAAACTAAACTTGGATTCTTGCATTTTATGAATAGAGAACAAGTTATTTGAAACTTGAAACAATAATTTAGAAAAAATAAAATAATTGATTCAACAGTTTCACACTTTTAACTTACTGATGTAAGCTGGAATCAAATGAAGTAATGGTTACAATTATTTATATGGAATTATAGTTTATTTTCCAAAACAATCAGATTAATATTATTCCTTAAAAAATATTAAGATTAGGAATATGCAAAGTAAAGATTAACTTCACCTAATCAGATTTTCTTTTTAGTGACTAGTTTATTTGAATTTATTAGAAATATATTTTTGTATCTCTTGTAACATGCTTGTACCAAATTAGGTTAATGTTCACAAATTAAAAGAAATATATCATCTGATACATTCTGGTTTCTGATTTGACAAACATTTTAATTTTAAAAATTTTAAAAGAAATATCCTTTTGGTATAGTTAAGCTATTTTAGAATTATGTTTTTATACGTTACAATTTCTTATAAATATGTTTTTAGAATAACAACATTATTATGGTTATATCATTTTCTGATTGGTACATTAATTTGACTGTTATAAATTATAAACAAATTATATGGACCCCTTCATAGTCACTCATATTACTTCTAATACCTTTGTTGTATTTTAAAATTATTTTGACTCCTTTTATAATAATGTTGTTAAGGTGCACAGAGAATTTAACAATTCATAGAAACTTAAATATATTTGATTTATTGTTATTTTAAATTTTTTATTTTAAATTTTTTTATAAGATAATTTAAATTTATGGAATTTTATTGTTTTATTTGAAAATGATATTCTAAATAGCATATAAAAACACTGTAACATTGATTGACTTGTATTAAAAATAATTGTTATAGAATTTAATTAAAATAATTTGTCTTATATTTGTTAAAAAATAATTTTACTGATATAATTGAGAAAATAATGACAAATATTAACTGAGAAATATTGACAAATGAATAATTTCAATAATGTTTATCCAAAAATAATTAATACAATTAAAAACACTAGCTTCATCGTTAAAAAAAAATACTAACTTTATCGTTTAAGAATTAGTTTTATTAGTACCAATAAAGATTAATGCTAATATCAACTAAAAATTAGTCTTTCTAATTTTAGTTAAGAAAATTTTGATTAATATTGAACAATAAATATCCTGACCTGAGGGTTGATCAACCTTAGTTGCAAAACATATTGATTGAGATTAATTGATGATAATCTTAATTAATATTAATAAAAAATCTGTTCAAAATTGTTAAAAAATTTGTTCAAAATTGCTAAAAAAATTCTTATTAATGAAAATATCCACAGTGGACTTTAACTTTAACGTCTCAATCAAATTTGAGTGGAGAAAATAATATAAAGAAATAAAATATAAATTTAAAAGAAAGAAAAATTTAAAGAATTTTAAGTTTTTATGTTTGTGTGGAACTAAAATTTTCTAATTTTAAGTATTTAAATATTTTTATAAATTCTTAAAATTTCAATTTTTTAAAATATTATATTCATATATATTTTTTCAAATTCTTTGTAAAACTAAATTACTCTAATATCATTCAAACATGTACTAAAGAAAGATTTATACCATTCACTCATTCATAAATATGATTACGTCCAATTTTCTTAAACAAAAGATAAAAATAAAGAAAGAGTTTTATCACCACTCCAAAAAAATATTATTTATCTCTCTATTATCTATCTCTCCATTTAAAGACTTTTAGTTTTTTTACAAGCAAGTATTCTAGACTTTTTAAAAACAAATATTCTAACCTCTTCAGGTAAGTTTTAATGTCTCTTCATAAATAAATATTATAAACCTCTTCAAGTATCTTAGCCTTAATCTTAATATTCCCTGTGATCAATACCTCTTAGAATAAGAAAAAAAAAACACTAGAGAACAATCAAAGCTCAGAGGATATTCTTCACAACATGAAGGATGTCCAATGGTTTGTGACACAATACTGACATGGTCACATATACCATGCAGACATGTGTATAGAATACGGAGACATGGATCTATATATTACATCACTATGAATTATATATTGACAATCAAGATCTATGTATTAAAAAAATAATCTACAAACAAGGTTAGCCAACTATAATAAAAGATGAATCTAATTTATTTATCTAAAATCTAAAAAGGGAAATAAATATATAATCTAAATATTCTTCATTGTATATATGATTTGTTTCTTATCTCTATTATAAGTTTACGAGTTTTTAAAAAATTATTGTATTGGTCTCTTTTAAAATTATGTTAGAATCATGTTAGAATTCTTAGATACCTAAAAAAATGTCTCTTGGATTAGACACTCTACCAACACATGTCATTCCCATGTTAGTGTTCGATAGGACGCTACCTAAAAAGAAGTGTTTAAGCTTCATAGTGTAGTACTATATGAGTTAATTATTCACAAAAATGACTCCAAACTTGAAAAAATCCTAGTGCTCCTTAAATATTCTAACTCCTCTATCACTATATGCTTAAACACAAAGTATTGTCATTGCATTTCAAAAATACAACAAGGATAACAAGGGTAAGTTAGTAAAACTAATTCTTTAGCTTGTAATAATATAATTCATTATAACAATCATGTTTATACATCAAATACAACCGCAACTTATTAAATTCATCAATTCAATATGTGACGCCCTGCACCTCCAGACTCTCTCCCACGTGTCTCTCTCTCACTTTCTCAAAAATCTCTCTCCCCCTTCTCTCTAGTTTTTCTCCATCCATACATCATCTGTTTTAAAATCTAAATATACCCTACAGTAGCTAAGGAGTTAAGGATCATTTCTAACTGATCAGAATCTCAAACAGAGTAAGTTCGTATTTGCTCTATAGATCCCTTAATCTCTGGTTTTCCTTAGGTTTTTTGTCATCAATCTTAGTAGAGACAGTTGAGAAAAGTATTTCTCTCAACTTAATTAAGATTATACTAAAATTTGGTTTTGTTCTGATAACTTTTTCTAGATCCCTAGATTTTGAGATTAGCATCTTTATCGGGTGGAGAATTGTTGTAGAGATCTTCATCAGGTAAGGGAAGCTAGTAACTTATTTTAGTTATTTACTTTCAAATAGAATCCTAGAATAAAAGACTTAGATATATTTATTGTGATTTGGTATAATTAATTGAATTGTTTTAAGTAATGATGTTAGAAAGAAATATGTGAGAACATTTTGGTTGTTGTTTGATGAAATTAATGTGTTATGTGTGATGACTGAGTTATAGACTTGTATGTAATCATTTTGGTTGAAATGAAACCA
>Ga0209489_106369_pt1 | contig 19071 bp, 8 predicted proteins | sample SiratrowhiteBW_FD_187527 | JGI IMG/M metagenome (GOLD analysis project Ga0209489, IMG submission 187527) | Root nodule microbial communities of legume samples collected from California, USA - Siratro white BW (SPAdes) (version 2) | ecosystem: Host-associated > Plants > Roots > Nodule | place: USA...
GAAAATAAATATTTTAAAAAAATCACACTCAGATTACTTATTTAATTAAAGGTACCGTCTTAGGACGGGCGTTGTGGGGGTGCTAACACCTTCCCCACACGTAACCGACTCCCGAACTCTAAATCCAGTTTGCAAACTTGCCTTATCTTGTTTTTGGTTTTCCATAATTTTTCCTAATAAACTATGGTGGCGACTCCTCTGTTTTGAAAACGAAAATTATTTTTTTTTGTTCGCCGTCCCCGTCGTGACCCCGGTTGTGACAAGAGCGGGAGTAGTTTTACTAAATATATTTTATTATTAAATTTTAATTTAATTTTATTCTTCTTTTCAAACAATTTAAATTTTTTTAAATTCAAATAATTTAAATTTTTGTTATATAAAAATCATCTTTTTATTTAACTGTCTTACATAAATTTTCTTCACAACAGGAGTAAATCATTTAAATTAACTTTTCATTTTTTTAATTACTTAATAACAATTAATTTCAATCATTACATATTCATCAAAATAAACAAAACATAGCTTCATCACTAAAAAGTGGAGTAGTATAGAGATCTTAATTAACTAATTAATTGATATCATGTCTTGATTGCACTAAATTTTGCAACTAAAATGATTTTCTCTTTATATGATTTAACCTAATTTTAAATTAAATCGTGCAATAATTATAGGATTTATTTCATAATAATATGGCAACCTGATTTACTCACACAGGAAAAAAATTAAAAAAAAAAAGTACCATTTCTTAAATTTTCACAAAAAATTATACTAATTTGGAAAATTGACAAACAAATTATTATAACATTAATATTAAAATATTACTGATAATAATAATAATTATTATTATTATTATTTATATTGTTTTTAATGAATAAATATGAATGAATTAAATGAGAATTTAATGCATATAATATAATTTTTTGAATCAATGTTGTGATAAATATTAAAAAAATAGTAAAAGTTTGCATCTTATTATTACAATAACTAAAAGAGAATGTTTTATTTTTTTAATTATTAACAATATTAATGTATTTGAGAATATTATTCATTAATAAAGCATGATTTTTTGTCTTATTAATTTTTAGCAATATTAATAAAAAAAATTATTACTTAATATCATATCAATTTGCATTCATTCCAGTCAATATAACAATCATTTGAAATAATTACAAAAATATTCATTTAAGTTTAAAAAAATATTTATAAATGTAAAACATAATATTGGATAAGCAAATTAAAAATTTTGAAATTATAAAATATTTGATAATGTGAGATCCATTCTAATTTAGTCGGTATGTTTCTTTTAAAAATTTAAATTTAAATTATATTTTTATGTTGAGTGTATAAATTAGAATTTTAATTAGTTATGCATTTTTTTTTAAATTTTATCATGTTTTTAAATTATTAGTGGGAATCATTTTTAACCAATCAAAACTTCTAATAAAATATTTATTTCTACTCTATAGTTCCTTTTTCTAGTCTTTTATAAGTTTAGGTTGAAGTTTTGAAGATGAAAAATGTAATGTTTCATCTAAATCAACCTTTAATTTCTTTTATGTTTTAGTATCCTTTAATTTCTTTTATGATTTAGTATTTGGGATGTTTTGTAACTGATTGAAGATTTTAGTAGTACTTTTCTTACTTTCTTTTTATTATATCCTGAGATATAACTTGGTAGACAAGCCTGTATCAAGCTCATAAGTGAAGTTCATAAACTTACTTTAATTTTAATTAATTTCAAATTTTGATGTAAGATTGAATCTGAATTGACATTGAATGTTTGAAGATGATCTAATATTAAGTTTAGAGTTGTTAAGTAAGCTATTTGTGAATAATTAAAAGTAGTCTAAATATATAATAAGTTGTGTGGGAAGATTTAAGAATATGTCAACCTATGATTTCTTTTTTGTTATAAATGATATTGTTAATCATGGAGTTGAAACTCTATATGATAAAGTTATTTCAGGTTAAAATAATATATGTTGTTCTTAGGTTTGATGTAGTCAATTTGAACTATATTAGTTATATATGAGTTCTGAATTGAAATAGCATTGTTAAATGATGTTTTAAGCTTGTTATGAATGTTTGAGCTGATAAAATAAGTTTTTGGATACTTATGAAATGTTGTATAATATAATATATATATATATATTGTTTAAGCAAATGAGAAATTTTTGGTTAAACAAATGGAGAATAGTTTTTTTTTTTTTTATGTTTTACCTTTTTCAAGTGGTCATCTATAGCTCAAACAATAGCGTTCTCACTTCAACGAGAGATTTTAGTTCAATTAAGATATTATAATCTAAAAGAAACTGATTTTCGTTTTTAGTGATGAATTTTACTTAAAAATAACTTTTGTATGATAAAATTAATATGTTTTGAAATTGAAAAATATTATATATGTATATGAGTAGATAAAAATGTTTAAATAGATTATTTAATCACAAGATATGGTGTAATAATAATAATAATAATCAAATTCTTTAATGTATATTTAGTGTTCTTAATATCCTTGTGTTATGTATATTTTGTTTGATCTGTTGGATTTGCATTATATTTCAAAATTTTAAGCATACCAACATTTTAAATAATTATATTAATTAAGAATTAATTTGACGTTACATTTGAGATTTGTTTTGGTTAAGTAATGATAGTATACTGACTTCTTTTTCTATAATAAAAGTCTTTAATAAAGTAATAGTAATCAATAATATACTTTTTTTTCTAGATTTTAAAATCTAGACTCCTTTTTTCAAGACTATATGTATCAATTTTGATAATAATAGCACCAAATGTTAAATTCCAGCTTTAGGTGCCACATGTATATAATTTTAACGTTAATTTACCGTGTGTTAAATGGTAAATGATATTTTAATATTTCTTTTATGTACAAACAATTTTAATTCTATTATTTATAACCGTATACAATGATTTTTGTATTGGATGTATATAACTTTTTTATTTTAATTTTAATAATACTTTAAAGTTATATGTAAAAAATTTACTATAAAAAGTATCAATGTAAAAAAAAATTAAAATATAACGAAGTACAAAAAAATAGGAAAGAAACTAGTGAGGAGAGGATTTCATCAAAATTAACTGTCAGCGTGATACTTATAATTAAAGAGAATGATAGATATTATGTAATTAAATTCTTTATAATAATATAACTATAAATAATATATTTAATTATTTTATTTTATATAATAATAAAAAATATATAAAATAAAAACAATATATATAATAATAAAAAAGTTCATGTAAATTTTCAAAGCAATTAAAACATCTAATTTAACAGAAGAAAAATAAAGAATATGGAGATAAATTCAACAAAATCACAAAGGATGTTAATGCAACAATATACACAAAATTGAACTAATTCAACATATATACAAACTCCAGAAACACACACACATCATCTTATACAAAATTTATATACAGTTATGTACAAATTTGAGTACACATCAAGCATTAAACCAATTACCATATTTACATGAACGAATTGGAAGTTCCAAAGTCACACTTCAATACACCTCTAAATTCAGTCACAATGTTTGGACTCTCCAAGGAAGAGAGCAGAACAGCAGCAGTTGCACATCTTTCTCAGTGCCAAAGCATCACATTCACAACTCCTTCACTTCTGAGTACATCTCCTCCTCATATATTTCAATTATCTTATCAAAGACTCAATGTTAACCAATCATATTCAGACACCACATCAATGTCTTTCCTTTTTTTGTTCTCTTTTTACATTATTTACATTATACAATGATTTATTGGCTATGGACCACCAAAGAGGATTTTTCTGAGGAAGTGTAGGGATCACATTGATAAATGGTTGTGCATCAGGTATTTCTAAGAGAAGAGAGCCAGTCTTCCACATATTTTTTGCTCTCTGCAGACAAGGGAGAAAAGGCATAAATCAACCACAAATATATGCACAAAGTCCAAATTAACATCAACTTCACAAGTCACATCACATATCATACTAGATATAAGTCCAAGAACACTCTCAATTGTGTTAAAAAAATCCAATTCATGTCATTGTTGTTTATAGGTTTGTTGATTCCAGCTAATGGACAATGAGGGTAAAGGCAGATTCCTATATCCAACTAAATGGCAAATCTTATTTTCGTTTCAAAGCAAGAAAACTTAGTAAGATTAATAAATAAAAAAGTGCTGGTTAAAATCACTTTACCACCAAATCATGTTTATCATGTTTATCTCTTATGGACCTTAAATGTGAAGTCACTCCTCTCAAAGAAAAATTAGAAACAACACTACGTACAAATAACATATCTGGCTAATATTTTTCTTTCTTAACTGATACAAATTAATGATGGAATTCAGCAGCTGCTGGAACCAATGCCTAAAACTGTATTTTGACAGAACTCAGTGTCACATGCACAAAGCCAACAAAAATTAAAGACAACCAACATTTTGAATAGCTTTTTACATTTTCAACTAATGTTTATTTGTTCAATGCAAATCCATGTATTCAAATGCTGAATTGCTAATGATTCATTAACCAAAACAGACAGAGAAAACCAAGTCAAAAACAATACAAATGCTACTCCAACAGATGTGTTAATGAAAAAACTCACCATCTGAATAACTATCTGGAAAGTTCCCAACACCCCTCAGCAAATTGCTTTTTGGATCCTCCACAATTCTACCATAGTCTCGTCCATAACAGGGAACCAGCACAGCAAAACTGTTATCTGTCTCATCATCATCACTCGGGAAACCAGGTCCATGAGGCTCTAACCACCCAATTGACCAGTCAGAATCATCAGATTCAGAACCAGAAACACATCCACCATCAGATGGAACCAGAACAACATCATATTCCCTATCCACCTTCCTCTCTTCCCTACTCTGCCATTTGCGCTTCACCTTTCTCGATGAGGACCCTATATTCGTCTGAACCAAAGGAAACCTCAAAACATCTGATTCCCACAGATTCGAATCCGCAGAAGAATTTATAGAAGATCCATTTGGGATTCTTGGCTCTTGATGCTTTCCACTCCACAACCACCACGAGAGGTTAGTAAAAGCCACAGACATTTACACAACTGTGTCGATTTCTTGCACCAAAACTCTTTCTGAGAACCTCTTCTTGAACAAGCAGCAGCTCTGGTTAGCGAAGCCTATCAAGAACTAACTCAGTTAGCAACCATCTAAATTGAAGTGAAAACAATTTCCACAACACAAGACTAGGAAATCTAATGACTACAGAAGCACCTAAACAAAAACAAAAGCTAATAAGAAACAAGTTGTTTAAACAATCATACTCAGAAAATGTTTGGTGACACTTGAATTTCAAACGCCAAAAGCGAGGAGAGCTTAATTTTCTAGCTGCGTGATTCACATGTTTTGCAAAAGGCCATTGAAATCATTAACAAACATTTGTTACTAGTTATATAACAAAGGCCAATAGCCGCAATACATTGTATATACACCTAAAAACAAAACCAAAACATAAACAGTACTCCCAAGTACATTGAACAAAGACACCCATATTTTCTCAACAAGAATCGAGAGGAATAAACCCATCTTGACACATAATGCAAACAATGACAGATTCAAAACAGCAACCAAACTATTCACAGCAAGAACAAAAAATAGCAAACCTTAAAATAGCCACACAAACAAATTCCCAACGTGGGCACCATCAAGGTAACCGAACCCATTCTTTCAGCAAAAGTTCCAATTTTTTTAACCCCCAAAACAATTACACATGCAAACATTTCAATAAACACAAAAAACGTGTATTTACTCCAAAATCAGATAAAGCAGGGTGAAAAACAAAAAACCCAGAAGCCACGAACTTTTGACAAAGATTCAATCATTCAGAGTATCCACAAACCGCTATTTACGGAAAGAAAAAAGAAAGTGAAAACAAGGAAGACAGAAACGCTATTAATCAATCAGTGTATACCTCAAAAAGGTTAAATCCTCAGAAAGTAAAATCTGTTATTCAAAAAATGTTATCGGAAACGAAGCTTTCACGAATAATATCAGGCTTTTAAGAGAAAAAGGGTAGACAGAAAGATTGATAGAGAAGAATGAGAAGAAAAACCAGTCGCAATTGCTATACAGTTTCCAGTTACCGTTGGATGATTCCAAATCACACGTGGCGCGTTGAGGACTGTTGGATCTGTCCGAGCTGTTCCAGTAATAATTCACTTGGCATAATACAAAATAGTATCGAGTAAAAGAGCGCCACGTGGGCGACGAAGAGAAGAACATGACAAGGATAATGTTATCCAGTGGAACCGGTTTCACAGTAGAAAACATGGTGAGTACACGTGGCGAGTTTGGGTTGGTGGGAGCGTGAAGAAAAAGGTGGCGGTCAAAGATGTGGTGGTGGTTGGCGCTGAGATGAGAAAGTAAAATTGGTGAAGGCAACAAGATTTGGTTTTGAATTTGCGTGGATGTGTGGTTCAAGGAACATTACTTAGAAGAAATTAAAATAAATAATTACCCATTGTTACACTTTTTTATTTTTTTATACTCCATGATTAGAGAGTTTAAAGCTTATGGTATTCTATCTCTGATATTTTATTATTAATGTAATGAAAAGAAAAAAAAGTTCTGTAAATATTTTTTATTTTTATTTTTATTTTAATCGTTTTTAATTTCCTATGATTCTATTTTTATGATAAAAGTTTTTTGTTGTCTTTGAGATATTTGTACACGTAGACTTTGAATTCATAATTTCTAATTTAGTTGAAATAGTTGTATCGGTCAATGTTCATATTTTATGTTCAACTATACTTAATTATTTGTAATATGTACAATATGTATTTACTTTTTAATATATTATAAATAAAAGTATGTATAAATTTTTCACTTAATAATTGCACCAAACCTCACTGCATAAAGTGAATGTAGTAACCTTAGTTTTTGAATTCTTTTTCTACACAATATAATAAGTCAATTTTATTTTTCAATAATCTTTTTGAAAAAATTCAAATACACGAAAACTGAATTCATGAAACAAGAATTTTCATGCTAAAAGTTAGGGGAATTTGATTTTTGAGGAGTCCAGTTTCGCTCAGATTTTTCTTAATTTATTTTAAAAACAGAAAAAAAAATGGGTGAGTTAGAGAAAAAAATTATAGAAAAAGTTGAGTATAATTTCAATTTAGGTTTTGCAATTTAATTTAAAATTATTATAGTAGTTTGTGTAAAAATTCAATAAAAGATAAAAAAAACATAAAATTGTGATATTATTATTATTATTCATGTAAATTTGAGATAAAATATTTTTTAAAATGTAATAAGAAGTATAAAACGAGGAAAAATATAAAGTAGAAGTTTGAAATTTATATTTTGCACTTGAGTGTTTAATAATGAAATCAAATAATTAAATATTTATAATCACAATAATGAATAAAACATTATTATTGTGAATTAAATTATTTAACAATTTTATTAAGATGGAATTGAAAATTTTTAACATAAAATATGGTTTAAAATAAAATGATGCTTTAAAATTATGTATTGATTTGAAATTTAAAAGTTAATGTTAATTTAACTAAAAATGACAAATAAATTTATTCAGGTGGGTATTGTTCCAACTCATCTCAATTTGAATAAAAAGTTCTTACATCAATTGAAAAAGATATAGGTCAAGTAATACCTAATTTTTAAATTAGGTACGAGGATGGGATGAACATATACATATATGTCTTTATATTCATTTTGTCTTCTTCCTACTTAAATTACTAAAAATTACGCAATAATTTATTAGTAATTAACCTATAAAGTTTACCTTTATTGTTCTTAGTTTTATTTCAATTAAAAAAAATCTTCTTCCACACATTTTTTTATTTTTCTTTCTTAATTGTTGAACTTATCCAATAATGATAAAGTTCACTCCAATCCATCCATTAGATACTTTCTTATTACAACTTTGATTAGACATTTTTTTCCTTTGTTTTGAATAATGTATAACATCATATGAAACACAAAAAGCTCAATTTTATTAAATGGAAGAGTTTCTAGGACATACATTTAATTATTTTTAATCCTTCATCATATTTTTATTTATTGTTTATTTTTTCATGTAAAAATGTGTGACCCTCAATTTCAAATAGCATGAACTCTTAGTTTACTGGTAAGGTACAACAATTATTCTCTATTTTCTAAAACCTTTAGTTTCATTTCATTCAAAGAACCTTTCTTTGGACTACAAAATTGTGTATTCTTACTCAATAATTCAACTTATTCAATATTCACCAAACTTACTCTCTTCTGTTCACAACCTTAATTATGTATTTTTTTTTCTTTATGTGGTTGTTCAAACGATGTATTGCATTAGAAATACAATCCTTAATTTTATCGAATCAAATCGTTTTTAAAATGCACATTTGATTATTTTTATCTTATTTTTAATATTTTTATTTATTGTCTGTTTTTATCATGTAAGAATAAATTACTCTTAATTTATAATTAAATAAAATTGAATTATTTTTACCCTATACAACTCACCTTGAAACTGTTTTAATTTTTAATATAATTATTCTTATTTTCACTTGACTCCTTTGCTTGAATTTTGGAAAGTATGACAGATTTAATTGTTTTTTCCTAACCTACACTTTCAAGGATAGTTTTATCATGACAATGATGTAAAGATGTTTTATTTACTGTGATATAATGATTTATTGCCATAAATTCTTCTTATCAACATCTAATATAAACTTAAGTTCAAAAGATCAAAAATGCATTTTTAAATTTTAAATAATTATTTTCATGGTGCAATTTCACTCACATGTATATTATAATCTTATTAATATAAACCTGCACTTTTAAGGATAGTTTTATCAAGACAATGATGTAAAGATGTTTCATTTACTGTGATATAATGATTTATTGCCATAAATTCTTCTTACCAACATCTAACATAAACTTAGGTTCAAAAGATCAAAAATGCATTTTTAAATTCTAAATAATTATTCTCATGGTGGAATTTCACTCACATGTATATTATAATTTTATTAATATAAACCTGCACTTTCAAGGATAGTTTTATCATGACAATGATGTAAAAATGTTTTATTTACTGTGATATAATTATTTATTGCCATAAATTCTTCTTATCAACATCTAACATAAACTTAAGTTCAAAAGATCAAAAATGCATTTTTAAATTCTAAATAATTATTCTCATGGTGCAATTTCACTCACATGTATATTATAATCTTATTAATATATAAAAATATTGTTAATTTAAAGAAAGGAAGTAAAGAGACATTTGAAATATTTTTAAACTTGATTATTTATTTTCCTTTTATAATTTTTTAAAATAATTTCTAAAATCAAACTTTGTTTTATTAGCACTTCTTCCTTTTTTTTCTTTTTTCATGTATTACCTATGTTTGGATAGAAATAAATGAGCACTCAAGACCAATATTTACAAATAATAATCACACAATCTTTACAATAACTAACTACTTTTTTAGAAAGTCTCAACCATGCAGGTCAAACTCTATTGAATCAGTATGTGCAAAAACTTTTAGAAGATGGTGAAATAGATTCAATAATACAAAAGGATCTCAAAAACAAAATTTGATAAGTGTTTTTTGAGTTTTTAAGACAATGATATGAATGAGATGCATCATAGTGGATATACTAAAGTTTAGGTACACAAAATTATGCATTATTATGAAAACATTGATAGTTGTGAGATTCCTAATGTGTGGTACAAATTATTAGTCAATGTGCCTTGAAGAAAATCAAAACATGGTTAACTTTACAATATTACAATTTGTTGATTTGTGTGCCTCTAAGAAAATTAATGTGTGGAAGATTGTGTAATTGTACATATTGTTGATTTGTGTGCCTTGGAGAAAAGCAAAGTATAGATGACTGTGGAACTCTAAATATTGTGAATTTGTGTGCCTTGAAGAAAATCAATATACATTAAGATGGACCTTTGTAGTTCATTTAATTTGTGAAATACTAATGTAATTTTGAATTGTTTATAGAGTATTAATAAGACTCATGTAAACCAAATGTTATTAAAAATGTTAAAATAATAGTTTTAAAATTTTAAATTTGATTTTAAAATGTTATTTATAATTAACAAAAACGTATTTGTTATATGATAAATAGTTAATAATAAACTATAACTTCAAGAAAATATAGATAAAATGTGTATTTATCAAAAGATTGAAAACATGGTACATGAAATAATTTTTGTTTTAAAAACATACATAAATAGTGTGAAGTTGACGTGAGAATGATATCTTATTTGTATTATTGCCTTCAAAACTCATACATATGACCACTCAACTATTCTTTTTTTATAAATTGAATCATGTATCAAATTAAAATCATTGAGTCAGAAGACATCATCTGTAATAAATAAAGAAAATTATTTTTTTACTACATCAATATTCCTCTTCAAATTGACCAAAATTTGCATCACTAATGTAGATAATTATTGTGATTCTTATCTTGCTATTGTGTGTGCAAATGGCTAAACACACAAAGTGAGAAAGGTGCTGACTTTCAATGTGTTTCTTCTAAATTGTTTTTGGATTCCATGCAATTATACTTTCATTCATTTTAAAGGGAAAAATATGCATTCTTTTGGGACTTTTGGCTACAACAACATTGAAGTATTGAAGTTGCACTACTGACAACCTAAATTTAGGGGTCATGGTCTAATTATGTAGTTCGTTGTTAAAATATTAATACATGTATGTCAAATGATAACTTGTAAATCTCAATTTCCTTTTGATACAATGATTAAACTATATGCTACACTTATAAGATCAATGAAAAAAATTATGAAGCTGCTAAATTCACCCATTGCAAGATCTTTTACAAGTTATATCCTCATAACTTCCGATGAAACAATACTTTACTTTGGAAGATTTATCTAATGAGTCACCATAATTGAAAGTCAAAATGATTACAATTTAATCTACAAATGTTGCAACCTTAGTTAGAAAAATGACAATCCAACATAATTAATCTTTTGATTAACTATTTTACAACATAATAAGAATAATAGTCCATGACTCAATACAAATAAAAATTGAGGTTGACATTACACCAATTGAACTCAACTTTTACACTCAAATGACTTGAAGAATAATGGGTCAATATTAAACTATTTGACCAAATCAAAAATTTCACACAACACATGATGAAATGATCTCTAACTTAGAAGATAGTACCTATATAGACTAACACAACATAATGAGATTTACACTTAATTATGTATATGTTTCATTTCAATTTCATGTACTTTCTTTCCGAAAAACTTAACTATCAAATAAATGAAATTTCAATTACTCTTATTTAAATGATTATTTAATAAATTCGATTGCTTATCACCAAATTTATACATAAAATAAATTTTTAATAATTATTTAAAATAAGTTTACATTTTAAATGTATTATAAAAAATATATAATAACTTATTTTAAATATTTCAATATTTAAAAAAGTAATTATCATCATCAAAATAATTACAGAAATAATTAAAATAATAACAGTTTATGTTTTATATTTACTTACACAATTGATTTAAACCACTTTATTCTATTATTTATTTTATAATTCATAAATACAAAATTAAAATTATATTAAACATCTTTTTTGTTATATACTTTAATCTATTTTTTTATTTTTAAAATTTCTCCCTCCCCTTCTTTTTAAACATATTTGCAAAAGAAAGAAAAATAAAGTTAGAATTTGTTCTTTAAGCTGAAATTACCATGGAAAGATCACCTTTGATATAAGTAGTCTGATTTCTGAACTTGTATAATAAACAGGTCTAGCCTGATAAATAAAATGTGAAGGAGTGTATTTTTACTATTTAAAAAAAAGATTTATTGAGAAAAAATTAATAATAAGTACGGGAAAATTTCAAATTCAAATCCCGTGAGTTAACATAACTTTTAAAAAGATGTTTTTAATTCTCAATTAACGAAAACAAAGAAGCTATTGATCGTGATCCGTCTTATATTTTCTATAAATAAAAGTATATATGTATTATTATTTGTTGTTATAATTTTTTATAAATAAAAATGTTTCTACGTTATTATTTTTATTTGATAGGATTTTATTTATCATACATAATGAAAATTTTGATTATATAAAACCAAAAATTTTAAATACTTATATTTAATTATACTTGAAATGTGATCACGTTTTTTTTCCTCAGTCACTCCCACGTTTTTTTTTTCTACAACATTTTAGTTTATGTTTTATATCAGTGTCTTTTATTATAAATTCTGTATTATAATAGTAAGATGTTATTAAAAGTAAATTAGAAAACAATACCTATAAAAAAAAAAATCTCATTATACACTGTTAAAAGATTATTTCCCAACATTATTTTTCTCCGTTTTAGATCTCTCATTTTTTAAATATTTTCTTCTAATCTAATTCATGTTATTCTCTCCTTAGGTTTTTTTATTTGTTGCATTTTGGTGCCTTCAATGTATACCAATAATTAATATTGTATATTCTATTTTATATCTATAAATAGATAACAGGATGATTTATCATAATAAATTTTAAATTTCCTTTTGTTGGTTGAGAAAAGGTCAAAGGAAAAGAGGAAGTGAGATCTGGTCTTTGATCCAAAATCTTTGTTTTTTGTTTATGTAGATGCTGCCAAACAAACACTTACCCTCACTATTCCTCAATCCTCACCCATATCCAATGTGGCAAAAAGCTCAACTTCATTTTTTCTTCACTACAAACTATTGTTATCCCTTTCTCAAAATAGAAGGTCCACAAATTTCCAACAATAAACCCAATTATTATAATTTATTATTATTTATCATTATTAATTATTATTATTGCTTTTGATTCCATGTTTATGAATTCCTTCCTCAGCCATTCATTATGAAGATGCTTACATACATCATGGACCACCAATTCACATGTGGCATGTGCAACTTGGTTTCTGATTCAAATTGGAATATCATTATCCAACTTTTTTATTCTGGGTTGGGTTGGGTCCATAACCAAACATAATAAATACAAGATGCTCTATTCATTTCAGCCACCAATTCCAGAACAACATCTTTTAACTTCCTCCCACAATCCAACAACAATATTATTATTATTATTTAAATACTCTCTTTTGTTAAAAATATCAAATCGATTAGATATAAGATATTTAAATAATTTATAATATAAGTACAAATTTCACTTTTCAAATCAATTTTATAAAATTAAGTTAAATTTAAATTTCATTTTTTAAGATGATTTATATTTTAATAATTTATAATATGAATACAAATATTATTTTTCAAATTCAATTTTATAAAATTAAATTAAATTTAAATTTTATTTCTTGAAACTTTTCATATTATGTCTTCATAAAAATTAATTTTTTGAGAGAAATATATTTTTGACATTACTAAAATTTTTGAAATTTAATCTCTGTCTTTTTGAAAAAATATTTATATTTTTCTTTTTTAAAAACAATATCGGTAATATTTTATAAAGGGCAACAAGTTATCTATATAACACTTGAAAACTAAAAGTGGTATATTTTAAAATAAAGAACCAGAAGAAAGTTTAGAGAGATTAAGAATACATTTCTATTATTTTTTTTAACAATAATTTTAATGAATCAAGAATACATTAATTATTTTCAGTGATATCTTTATATAGTATTTTATCTAAGTAGCTAAATAAATTTACAACTACTTCGTAGTTCATTATTAAGAATTCTTTTATCAAGATAATAACTTTTCTGTACTAATTTATGCAATTTTAATTTGTTAAACAAATATATACTACCCTGAAAGGAAAATAATGCAGAAGAGAAAAAATATCTACTAGATAAGCTTAAATTAGTTTTTGAGTGTCTCAAAGTTGGAATAAATTTATTTTTACCCTATAATATTAAAATTGTCATTTTTAATCATCTAATTAAAAATAATCACTTTAGTTTCTTTACTCAAATGTCTTCTACCTAAATACTGTCAAAATAAATATCTTGAAAAAAAATAAAAATGTTATTATCTTTTTTATCAAAAATAGATATTGTTATTATAAAAATAACATAAAAAATTAACGAATTGTGTTTCTAAAAACTTGTACACCTAAAAAAATTATTTTCTTTTTAAAAGAAAATAAAAATTGAAAATTTTAGGTAAATATAAATTAAATTGATGACAAAAGAAGAAGGAATAGAATACATTAGTTTTTTTTTTCTATAATAGTCGTCTGAATCACTAAGACTACGTTTAGTTTTTGCAAAATATCAAAGTTACATTACATTAATCACTAAAAATTATAAGTATTCATCCTAGTTGATTCTAGTATGTACCCTAGTATTCTTTAACTTAAACAGCTTTTTAAGCACAATAACTATAACTTTTTCAAACTTTATATACACTCCAAGCATTATTTTTACCGTTGTATCTTCAAGTTTTATACCCACTGGTAAGCATTTTTTTTTTCGACATTAGTCTGTAACTCATTGCCAAAAAGGTATAAAAGAGTTTGATGGAAACAAACTTTTAAAGAGGGATATAAAATCTAGTAGTTTTCTAAGATACATTCTTAGGATCATATAACGAAATACAAAAAAAAACTTTAGAAGGTATTGTATTCACAAGAAGCTTGTTGTTTTAGCAAAATCTTGTTATAATTATTCTATATATTAATGTTGATTACCAGGTAGCTTTTGTAAGTGCATATCTTGCTAAAGTTTGTGGGTTATTTTTTACATTTTACATTGCACAACATATTATCGTGCTTTCTTATCAAGAGAGTGTGTCTTTTGATTGTCCTAACTCTAATCGGGGTCTCTTAACATTTTGTGGATATTCTCTTTCTTCATTAAATCCTAGAAGACAACATAAACATATAAAAGAACATAATTAATTTAAATAAAAGATGTTGATCATGCATATCATAAAATGAGTGCATGGGTATATTTGTGGACCTTTAAATATGTTTATTTCGTATTTTTCATTTTACTATTTTTTTTCTTAGTTTCATTTCTTCCTTCTCATTCACTTTTTCACGTGCACGTTCTTCTTTTTCTTAGCCTCCTTTTCATTTGTCTTGTCTCCCTCTTCGCTCTCATATTCTTCTTTTCTTAACTTCCTATCTGTTTTTCTTTTCTATTTTTCTCTTTCTATAGTTTCTTGTTCTTCTTTTTTTTTTAGTTTACTCTCTTAGGTAATTTGAGGCTAAATCTCACCAAGAATAAAAACTGAGCCAAATAAATCTATATAAGGGAATAACACCATTTTGTTTGTGGGTCTTTTTTTATATGTTGTTTAAATTTCTCATTCTTACTCAATGTAAAACTTAGACTCACACTTAAATACTTAACATACTCTTCATTTTTGTCTTATCTTCTTCTCTTCTTCATCTTTTTTTCTGTCCTTCTCTTTCTCCCTCTTTGGGTGGTGATAGCAATTTCAGCACCAAGAAAAAGTTAAGAAAAAGTTATTTATTTTGCATGAGAAGTAGACAAGTTGTAGAAAGACAAAAAAAATTGGACTTTTAGGCCTTGAGGTATTAACTAGTAAACCAAAAGTAAAGACTTGAAATGTTTTTTTTTTCTTAAAAAGGATAAATAGCAGGTGTTTGTGAATATTCGAGAAATTTTGAAAAATAATCATGGTAATATTTCCTAATAAGCATGTTTCAGGAGGAAGGAGAAATGGAAGTTGATACATTTTGTTTTTTCTGTATTTAAGTAATAACTATTAGTATTTAAGTAAGTTATATAGAAAACTTTTGGACATAATTTCTATATATGATGCTTAATTTAAATATGCTTAGCTTCTGAATGTCAAATAAGAGTCTTGGAGTTTTGTTGTAAAACATAGGAATATTGCTCTCAAACCTTACATGCTTTTTTTCTTATTAAAGTTTGATTCATAAAATTTGAAAATAACAACAAAATATTGATACATATTCAACTTTTGCCCCTGAAAGATAATCATATTTTGATTTTTTTTTCTTTTATACCAAAAGATGAAGCATGAACTAGTATAATGACACTCCTCATTTATGTCGATTTTTTTCTTTTCCATTTCCAACATAATCAAGAGCATAGTATCCCATCAACTTAAAATTTTGAGATTTCTTATAAAATAAACTGAGACTGATATTACCTGCTAAATTTCTAAAAGTTTTAACATGAGATTCCTTAGCATTTAAGTCAAAATGTGCATAAAGACGAGATTCCTTAGCATTTAAGTCAAAATGTGCATAAAGACTTACATTAAAAATACTTGATATATCAAGTATGTTTGTAGTCAAATACAACATCTGACTGGTATAAAGATGGCTTGATTTATTGGTATACCTTCCTTGTCCTTTCATAGGATCATGGATGTATTGGAGTATTTATTGGTTTGCAAGTATTTATAGGTTACGTGCCCCCGATGAAAATTCCCGAGTATACATTGAATGAAAATTAAATTTTCGACTACGAGCCAGATGAAAATTCTCAACTATGCGTTGAATGAAAATTAAATTTCCGACTAAGAGTCGGATGAAAATTCTTAGCTACACATTGGGTGAAAATTCCTGACTACACGCTATATAAAAATTAAATTCTTAGCTACGTGCTGGATTAAAATTCTCGGCTAAGTAGTGAACGAAATATTATGTGTAACAGTTGAATGATCCACAATTTGAAAGAAAAATTTAAATTTTATGTGTTTGGCGTGCTAAGAAAGTTTTTTCGGCTATTCAACTAAAAGTTGGGAGGCTTGTGCATCTCTTGAACATGCGAGTGTGCTTAGTGAAAAGGAAGGTGCGAAGGATAATCTTTTTAACTAAATATAGGTCAAGGAGCATAGGCCTACTAATCTTTTATTTAAGGGTTAATCCTATTTTATAAGAAATATAAGTCCAATAACTTCACGAGTAAAACAATAATAATAAATTACTAAGATCATTAAAATCAAACCTTAGTATATGTTTGATATTGCAAATAATCATGCATCAAAAATTCTCAATGACTAACATTCGAATATTCAGTTAAGCATGTTCGTTAAAACAACAATCGGTTAATATCCAGTACTTGAATGTGGTTAATTAGAGATGTCACCTGTAAGGACGCTTAGGGTAACGTTATGTTTGAAAGGACCTATAGTGTCACTTGTTTCACGCGAGAAATAATATTCTAGAGCCTTTTCGCCTATTCAGCTTAAGACTTGAGGGCTTGTGTCCTCTCCTAGGCGAAAGGGGTGTCTTTAATAAAAGAGAGTATAAATAAAGGCTATGCGTGTCCAACCTAAATGAGTCATAAGTAACATGAGTCCAATAACTTTCTATTTAATTCAAGTCTTACTACACATTAATATGGGACCAGTAGCCCACTACAGGAAGGATAATCATAATTAGTTATCATTATTAAAATCAACTTAGGTACATATCAAATATTTGGAATGATGATGATATTATAAAACAAGTTGGTTATCATTAACAAGGACAACTTTTATTTGGACTAGAATATTAGAAACAATCAAAAATCTCCGAAGCTAGAAAACTCATAAAGAAAAACTTAAAATTTTTTAAATGATTTTGGATTTTGTTTAAGAAAGAGTGGTTCGATTTAGTTTGTGGTTTGAATTTTCAAAACTGACCCAAACCAAAGTGGCAAACAATATACCTTCAATATTTTAATAATAATAATAATAAGTTATACATTTCAATCTAAAACTCTTTATAGAGAGTTACTTAGTCCATTTCACATATTTGATTTATACATTTCTTAATTTCTTTTCAATGTTGATGTTGTCAACCCCTTTGAGGATGACACCATCAACTCCACACTATCGCTTGACTTGTTGTATTTTTATATTCTTTAAGTTAATTTTAAATTTTTAATTCGTATTTGTTTGTTAGACTATAAGAATATCTGGTTTTACCTTTTAATGATATTAAATATTTAATCCTACAATTTCATTAGTTTATTATTCAATATATTTATTATATTTTGATTATATTTTAATTTAAAATATGAAAAAGAAAAAAAGTAATACAAGAAAAAATGAGAACAAAATCAATCCAAACCAAACTACACAAATTGGTTTGGTTTGGGTTGGATTTTTTTTCTTGTAAACCAAACAACATTTATCTTTTAAGTTTGGTTTGTGTGTATTTTTAACGAAAAACCAAATTAAATTACATTGCGAACACTTTTATTGGACATAGTTCTTTCTATATATACTCTTTTTAGCTTGCTTCATTTGAGATCATAAGAAAAACTCCAATTCTTCCATCATGTTTATTTCAAATTCACTATACATAAGCTAAGAAAATTATTAGTTTAAACTTTCATTAGGTTTTCCAAAAATAATAGCATCGACATAAATTTATAAAATAATAAAATTTATTGTTTTCTAAATAGAATTATGCTTACCTTTTCATTCAAAATAGTTTTCTATAAGATAATGGTTCAATTTGTTATACCAAGCTAAAAGGTTTGTTTTAGACCATATAGAGTCTTTTTAAATTTAAAAGGCATGGTCAAGAAAAGTATAATCCTCAAAATTATGAGTTTATTTGACATATTATTTTTCTTCAAAAAATTATTAAGAACATGTTTTTCATATTGTTAGCACCAGTGGACTGCTGCAGTGATTTGATGAATTCAACCAAGTGAAGATGCTCTAGATCATGTGATGAATGGATGAAGACCTCTTGAAGTTTGAAGAATTGAATCTAGGATCTAGAATGTGTTGTGGGAGTAAGTTTGAAGTTCAAATTGGTGAGGGTTATGATCTCAATCGAAGAAGGGCTCCTTAATAATTTTTCTAAACAAATAAAACATTTGAAAAATTGATAAAGGTAAAAACTGATTTTTAAATAACGGTTATAACTAACTGAGAAAAATCTAGTCGACTAAACTGTGAATCAATCGACTGAAACCGTTATGACAGTTGGTCTATAAATACGTGGCGCGCGAATTTTTTAAATGAAAAATACAGAGTAAGAATTGTGAGAAGATTACTGAAAAGAGAGAAAAGCAAAAGCGATCTACGGTTTTTCATCAAGAAACGAATCAAGCTATATGTTTTACTCCAAGAACTGATTTCTTGAACAAAAGAA
>Ga0209489_106370_pt1 | contig 19071 bp, 7 predicted proteins | sample SiratrowhiteBW_FD_187527 | JGI IMG/M metagenome (GOLD analysis project Ga0209489, IMG submission 187527) | Root nodule microbial communities of legume samples collected from California, USA - Siratro white BW (SPAdes) (version 2) | ecosystem: Host-associated > Plants > Roots > Nodule | place: USA...
TATTTATATATATATATATATATATATATATATATATATATATATATATATATATATATATATGTATGTATGTATAACTTTGAGAGCTCTTTTTTGTTCTTTTTCCCTGTTTTTTTATTTATTTTGTGTATATTAATTTATATACATGGTTGGTTCTTCAACCCTACAAGTTCACTTGAAGATTTCTCAAGGAAGTTTTGAACTTTAACGAGAATAAAAAACGTTTATTTTGAGTGAGCCTGTCAAATGGTTACTTTTTTCAAACCAAATCATTTTCTGGCTGACATTTAGAGACAAATTATTGAAATGTATTTAAAATTTAATTTTTCAACTAACATTATTCTTTCAAGAATAAAACCTTGATCACATTTTACATGAGGAATAAAACTCTGATAACAATTTACATAAATATTTGTTAATCATACTACTGCATGTTGATAAATGATTAGTTTATTTTCCTAATTTATATTTAATGTTTTTTTTTATTTGCTTTTGTCTTCCTTCTCCAAAGCATTACACGCTCAACAAGGTTTAATAATATTTTCCTGTCATGATGAGTTCATGTGATATCATCATATAGAAATTAAATAATTAAATTTTATTGGCATATAGTGGGAGTACACTGGAAGAATAATTTAGCTGTGAACACAAGATCTGAAGAAACAACCAACCAAAACCATAGAAAAATATTAAAATAATTTAAGTTTATTGAAATATATTTTATTATTATTTTATGAGTTATGTAGAAATCTTTACTCAATCAACAAATTAACCATTTTTTACATGACTTCTAAATTTAATTCAGGCCTATATTCAGTTAAACGATTAGCATCAGATTTTAAATTCAACTTGCTGTCAATATCGTACACTAAAAACAAAAACATAACAATTTAAAATTAATATCATAAAATTCAACAACTGTATGACTTTTGTTCATCATAATTTTGTTATTATGAAAAATGGATTAGATCCTTTACAGATGGAATAAACTAAAATGAATAAAAGCACAAAAATAATATACACGAATAAATATAAATATAAGATTAAGCGAGTATTTTCTTAAATATTAGTCTTTATATATTTTTAGATAAAAACTGAGTTATTTTTAATAAATAAAAATTATGATAATAAATAAAAATTATATTGATAGATAAAAATTGTTAATTATTATATTATAAAATATATTAAATGACATTATCCGTTGAATTATTTTTAATAAATAAAAATTATGGTCATAAATAAAAATTATAATGATTGATAATAGAATGTTAATCATTATAAATATACCATTAATAATTATAAAATATATTTAATGAAATATATTTAGAATGAACTGGTAAAAATAAAGCTGGTAAAAATATTATGGAGGCATGTAAAAATCCTTTATTTAAGCACATCATAAACTCTTGATTTGTTGTGTACATGAAGAAGATGGTACCCTAATTTTGGAGTAGTTGATGGGGTATATCAGTAATTGAGTGTGTGTATGTGAGTGATCAAGTGGTGTGGTCCTGTTATTTATGACTTGTGACAAGCTGTTTGGGTTAAAATCTCAGGCCCCGCACCCAACTAAGCCTTTCATTTCTTGTTCCCATCTCCCATTCCTCCCTTTAAAAACACTCTCAATTCCCTCTTTTGTTATACATCACTAGGCTTCACCCACCTAAGTTGCAGATTCCACTCCAAAAATTCACCACCTCTTTCTTTGACCTTTCTGCTTCTTCAATAACTTTTCTTCCTTTTCTTCTGAGGCTCACAAAAGGTGCTATACTATACCAAGTGACATGATCATCAGAACTGAAGGTGCATGTTGAGCAAGATGGAGAAGCAGGGCACGTGCAACACTAACTCATGAACACAACACACGGGGTGTGAACTCAGAGAATTGTCACATTCTTTTCTGTTAGAGAGACCCTTTATTTGCTGCAGTGAGTTAGTCCTTCATGTGCCCCTCTTCCCCATCATGACAACAGCACCTAATATTGCATTTGGAAGTGTTGAAGGATGGAATTTTGATTGGCTTTTCTTCACAATCCAGCTTCAAAATCAAATTGTATATATACCCTTCATATAGAAGGTGAGTAGCACTGTATATCATCATCATCTTCATTCATTTTAGCCCCTTTGTTTTTCAACATTAGCATGCCTCAGTACTCAACATGTTGAGATTGACAATAGGTGCATATATAGCAATATATACTTAAAACATTTAGAAAAATACTTAAATTTTTCTTATTTGGTAGGAAGACGTGATTATTAAATTTAAAACTGAATCAAACAAGCATTTATTCAGTTGAATAGACGTTCAAACTTTGATGATATTGAGTGGCTTGAAATATGTATCGATGTAGGTTTTACAAATATTATGGTGTATAGAGTGAACTATTTTAATTGTTGTGTCTTAATCAAAGAGCATGACATCTTAAGCATGTATATTAATCAAAATGATGAAGGGGTTAGTGTGAGTCACAGTCTAATTCGTAGGTTTTCTCTCTTTCTTCCCCCCAACCACCCATCGCAAAAAAGATTTTCTCTGATGTGGAAAACCCAATGTTGCATAAAGATCACCATGCAAGACTATCATGATCAGAAACACTTACTTTGGCTTCAGTTTCGTCTTGTGTCAACCGAGGTCATTCTCAATGAAGCACTAGTTATGTTAATGACCTTGCCACACCCTCAATTTCTTATGCTTTTATTGTTAAAATTGACCAAAGTGGTATATGACTCAGTGCCAGGTTTATCCTCCTCAAAAGAAAAAGTTCATCTGTTGTGCGCACTTGGGAACTATATTGACATAGTGGCATGCTTTTTCATGGCATAACCATTGATTACACAACTCTCCTGTCACAAGTTGCCATATAATTTTACACCGTAAGTTTATGTTCATATGACTTCTTTTCATCGTTTTGCATGCCATCATTGTGATGTCAATTGAAAGGAAGCCTTTGAACAAGACAAAATGAGGGAAAGGAGTTTTGAACTTTTGTGATATACCTGTACGAACTGAAGGGGTAAAAAAGTGCAGGTATTCCATTCTCCACTAGTTGCTGTGTTAATTTCCGCAATATGACAAATATGCATGGCTAGTTTGTAGTAGCTAGGTTTATCAAGCCTCAGTTTCTTCTTGCTTATTTGTGTTGGTGTGGTGCTTAATTGTTTTTCTTTTTTTGGGGTATCATCTATGGTTAAAATTAACTTTCAAACTTGAAATAAATTGTGGTTGATATTGTTGCTAATGGAGAAATCTAAATTGTACTCATCGGCTGCATTTTTTTCTTGTAAATTTTCAGAATTTTGGCAGTCTCAGTGGTGGATATAAACAATTGTCATAAATTCAGTCACGGAATTAGGTGATCTTCACTGTTGTATCATAATAGTTGTTGATTATTGTCCTAGAGTCTTGAGACAATTATAAAAACTCCATCATGAGAGAACACACAATAAAAGCCAGATACTTACCAAAATTACATAAAATATAACTTCTTTGATACACATATAAGAAGTAATATTAATCCTGGTTAACTGAGACTCATATCTTTCTAGAAATCTACAAGCATTAAAAGGTGAGCTACCTCACACAAATAGGCTTCCTTCATACATAAGAGCTACTAGTACTTGAGTTCCTGATCATTTATTTGAATTCCTTCTCTCATGAAGGACAATTTTATACATCACTTTGAATGCTAGCATGAGAATTGTCCCAACTTCATCAGTTTGCTTATCAGTATACATGTAAAACTGTGTAGGTGAGTTACTTGAGCATATTTACCAAAGTAATTATTTTGTGACAATATAATTAATGGTGATGTTAAGAAAAAGGAAAAGAGAATTGAAGTGAAAACAACAATGAGTCCAAGAGAGACAGCACATGTAAATGCCATAGTGAGGAGTCCCCATATGATGCTTTGGCCTTACCCTTTCCGTACACCTACTTAAAGGATCTCTCTTTAATTAACCACACAAAAAAGGCTTTTGAAAACTTTGGAAATATGTGGTGTGATACCCTATTGTTTCAATGGGACTGTCCGTTTTGTTTGCATATATAGCATCTAAAGAAACATGGGGTCGTGGATACAGCTGAGATAGGATAAGACTTGAGAGTATTTGCCATCTTAATTGAGATGCCAATTTATGACACCAATTCATCATTAAACTCATCACTCACATTTTGGAACAAAATAGGACCATTCCGTTTCCATTACAAACCAAAAAATCACTGTGAGCCTGGGAAAGTATCAATCAAAATCCTCTTTTTTAACTGTGACAGTGATGAAGAAAATTGACTCCTTTTGCTATCAGTACCTCGCCCTAGACACCAATTGTCTATGGCAAGACTCTTCATATTTTAAGATACGTGGGCCGTTCTGATAAAGTGGTTTAGTATTTTCACCGACACACTCTAATTTGAAATGATCATTTTCTTTTCTACATCTTATGATTTTCTTGGCTTTCTGTGTTTTAGACATGGCAAAACACTTGTCAAAGTTTGAAAATGCAGGTGATTAAATTAAGTCCAATTAACCTTATTAAATGCATTTCGTTTAATTATTTATTCAACTTGAAGCTTGCTTCACCATGATATCTTTTTTATTACTTTTCAAGGTTTAATATGGCTTTTTTTTAAGGGTTTAAGTTTTAATTTGACCTAAAAATGTATTCAATGTTTATTCTATGATAGATTAGTTGTACAAATTTTACTTTTTAGTCTGTATATATATATATATGCTTAAAAATAATTTTTTTATTTTTATATAAAATTAGTTCCTTTTTTAATTCTTGTTATTATAATGAAATTAGGACACGTTTGGCATGTCAGAAAATTTTCATACCTAGAAATCATTATTCTCGGAGAGCGGTGAATTAGGTTGGTAAAATTTGCTACTGGATATTCACATAAAGTTTCTTGAAACCAAATAGAGATATGTTATTTTTATTAAAATTTTAATCAATTGCCATATTAAACTAATACAAGTAATATAGTATTTTTTGAAAAAATTTATTTTAACTAGGAAAAGTTAGAATTTTACCTTTCTCGTAAAAATATTTTTGTAGAAAACTTGGTTAAAAATCATTCATGCAAAAACCTGATTTCTTGAGAGTATTTTTTCTAAAAGTAATTTAAACATCCAGAAAACTAAATTTATCTTCTACAAAAAGTTACCTTAATATTATTAGTAGATGTTGACGTGGTTGAGTTATGTAGACTTTTCATTTTTTAACTTATACTTTCATTAATTATTTTTACGTTTTGGTTCCTATTGTGCAATATATTTTTATACCAACTCTTTAAAATCCATTTTGGTCTCAACAGTGGATGCTGTGACACTGATGCTAATTAATTGTAATATAAAATATAAAACTACTCATTTTAGTTTCTATATGAGAATTTTTTTAACTATTTTAGTCCCATCAATACCTCCCTTTTGTTTGTTGTCTTTTCTTTTTCTTCGTTAACACTTCTCTCCTCTTTTATTTTATGGACTTGTTTCTTTTATATTATCTTATTACATCACTATATTTTTCTTTGATCTAAATCAAATAGTCTTGAAGTTGCAAAAGAACATGTTTGTCGCACAAGACAAGGTACCTTGCTGTGTTTATTCCTTGTAGAGACGAGACTTGTTGCATCATTTTAATATACATAAAACACTGAAAAATTTTGTGAATTGCTTCAAATGCTGGGATATTTGTCCCATGTAACTCTCTTGATTAGAGGTTTTTTAACATTGCCACAAAATAAAAAATTTTATAATGAAAACGGTTAGATTATAGTGTAATATCCCAATATATATATATATATAATTAAGTAAAATTTAGATATTATGTTATTTCTCCAATATTATTTAACATATAGTGCGTATCTAAATATATACAAAAAGGGATAAAAAGGAATATAGTATAAGCTGTATATGTTTTTATAAATATTTGTTCATATAGATTATTCATTCTTATGTTAAAACACAATGATAATAAATTTAGAAATAAAATAGAAAAAAGTAAGAATAAACTATCATTTTAATATATATATATATATATATATATATATATATATATATATAAAGACATCAAAAGTGCTTCAATCTTTATATAAAAAACTTATATTTATAAGCAAAATTTACAACACAAATATATATTTGTAAGAGTTCCTATCCATCAAATCTTCCTCAATGTTGATGGATATCCGTGATGCTTCCACCAAACATATATTGTGAAGGTATATTATACAATAATAAATTTGCATGATACATACAATACATAACATAAAAATACTTTGATTTCTTTTATAAAAAAAATAAATTAAATAAAATAAAGTATTTTACAGATGTTGCAACTCTTGTATAAAGATATGAAGACATTTAAGTCTCTATCCTTACAAAAAAAAGTCTTCCACCCAAAATACAAACTACATTACATATGTCCTTCGGTACTGAAGTTCCAAAAGTCTTGGTATCCAAAAACAAAGTTCTTCCAAAAGCCTTGGTATCCAAACACAGTTGCTTGACCTGACCAAACACTTGAGTCTTGCCATATCATCCAACCAATTCTTATGAAGCCTAAGAGTATATCAGTGTTGTAATAATTCAGCAAGTCCATAATAGCTTAACCCACACACATGAAACTTGTTAGCTTGGAGGATATTAATAAGGTGAAGTATTGTTAACGACCAAAGCAGTTCTATCCGCATATGTAATTGTAAACTATCTGAATATGTTTTATTTCTTTCCTACACTAAACCTACCTCGCTCCAAGATGACATTGGTTTGTATCCCAAATGGACATCGCATTCTGACAATTGCTCTCTTTGCCTTCAAAAACTTGATGACTACAACTCTTTATCCCTACCCACATTGTGTTGAATTACCTATTAAAAGACAAACTCCACACATGTCTTTCCTTCAGCTTCCCGATTGAAAAAATTGTCTTGCCTTAAACTTGCAACAATTTTGTTGTTATGGTTAATCTGAAATGTCTATGATAATAGCCCAATCGAATATCATCCTTGTAACAAGTTTTGGATTCATAGGTAATATCAAGATAAGCCTCAATCTTCTTAGATACTACTTTTTGTAGAGTGTTATCTTGTCTACACTTTGTTAAACTTGATATGACCATATTTAGAACAAGCTTCAACTCTTATATTAAGCAGGTAGCATAAATAGAATTTTACTATCTCAATTTTTTATCCCACCTATTATGAATTACAATAAATGCTCACTTACTTTCAATCATAGAAATCAAAGTGATTCAAATCTTTTACTATTAAATTTGTTTCTACACGATTGTAGACTTGTTAATTATAAAAACTACTTTATCCCTTTAATATAACTTTTTAGACTTTGACACCAATTAGAATATGCAAAAGTTACTTTAGGTATCTTATTTGTAATAAGAATATGTGTTTTAGTTGAGCATAGTCAAAAATTTCCTCACCGTCCACTTTTCTATTTTTAAACAAAACAAAATTTCTTTGTTCGTATATGCATGTGATTACAACGACCCACATTATCTTTCAAATATTATTATCCTTGTTTTTCATGTCAGACAAGCAAAATTGAAACAGTGTTGCATATTATTGTCGTTCAAAATTGATAATAATCTCGTCCATTTATTACAAAGGATCCAAATTTTACATTTAAAAAATAAATGTTCAATTGATTCCTCTACCTCTATACAAAGGACACATAAACTGCAAGAATAATTATATTTCTGTATGTCCAAGATTATCTTGTGTTGGCACACTATTCATTACCATTCTCCAAACAAAGTGTAAAGTACTTGGAATTGCCTTTATTTTCCAAATTAAATTAAAGAAATCTTTGTTATCCCCGTTATCCCCGTACAAATTATCTGCATTGTTTTATAAGTTGATTTGATTGTATAATTTCCACAATTTCCACACCCATTTGTCTTCCTCTTGCCCACGTGGTTTGTTTCTTGATAGTTCCATTATAAATGTATCTACTTAAGATAATTATCATGGAAATCACTCTCGTCTCCATCTCATATTCCATTCCCGTGTATTATTAATCCACAAAGCCATAAAATGTGGCTAACTTATTACAAGAATTTCTGTATAGCCTAGAAAATTTTTCAAAATGTGGAATTTGTCTATTCTCACTTTCTTCCCAAAACCTAAATTTTTGGTTCCCTTACCTACTTGTCATGAGATACTTTATCAAATTATCCTTCATAATTCTCACATCCAATTAATTTCTTAGTATCATTCCACCAAATTCATTCATCATTCTAATCCCCATATTTTAATTCTAATATTTTTTTTATAATCTATTATCTTCAATTAGATGTATATCACAACCTCAGATTTTGTCTAACCGACGTTAGAAATGTTTATTTATTCACAAAAATCCATAACATTTTTTACAATATTGATTTTACATTTAACTGTCTTAATAAGAAAATGATAAAAGTTTTTTTTCTACTAATGTGCATCAGATTTATTTTTATTTTTACCCGTCTTAATACCCTATAACATTTTTAATTTTTTTCTTATCTAACTATGTCTGCTAGTCACTCAACTACAATAACTATGTCTGCTACTCACTCAACTACAATAAAAGATAGAAATAAAGTTGGGGTCTCCTTGCCTAATTGAATCCCTATGTTTGATTTTGATTTACTAGTTGTTGTTGTTGATATAAGAAATCTTTTTATCATAAAAATCTAGTATGGTATAAAAAAAATTCTCATGTCACTTAATGATAGACTTTTTCAAAATTTACTTTTATGATCAAACAACTTTTTTTCCTACATTTTCCCTCATTTATAACTTTATTTGCAATAAGCACACCGCCTAATGGATTTCTTTCTCCCAAGAAAACTGATTGGTTTTATCTATGATTGTTGTCTATCCTTTAGTTTAATTTCCACATAAACCATAACTTTGTACATTAAACCACTACCCATTAAAATATCCAAAATTCAACATAAATTAGGTTAGACTCTCTTAATTCACTTGTTCTTCAAATAAATCTTCAACGATTTTATCCTCACAAAATATATCACTTGAATTAAAAGAAATCAATCTATTTAACTCTTATCTTAGATGAAATTATTAATTATTAAAACCCACAAATGCAATCAAACACAAATTTGAGATATATAAAAAAATAAACTTATTCAAAGTCATAATCTCATGATATTATCTTATTATTTCTACCAGTAAGGTATGGTAAAAAAAAATTAAAAAATATTTCAAAAGCTTAGTGAGAAGCAAGAGATTTTAAATTAAATATTTTAGGTAGAAAATAGATTAATTTTATATTTTGTGTATAATAAAATATCAATCCTTAATTTAATCATTTTCCCCCTTAAACAGGTTTTTACATGCATAGCTCGCGACAGTTGTTTCCTAAATGATACAAGTTGCTTCATACACTTAACAAATTATGAATTTTCCAATAATATTCTTGTTATTTTTATTTTTAAATTTATTTATTAAATAATTATTTTTTCTCTCACACACATTCATGCGCTAGATAAATAATCAAATTAAAAAAAGTTAACCGTTTTTTTCTCTCTCTTATTTTAAAAGAGGTCCTTTTTAATTTTAAATTAATAAAATAAGAATTTTTATTTATTTTTTGGTAGTTTCTCTTTACTCACCTTCTTTCATTCTTCTTCTATTATATTACTTTCTTTTATTATATTATTTATTTTCGTTTCATCAATAAATATTAAAAAAAATTAAGTTATAAAAAAACAAAATCACATTATATTATAAAAAGAAATTACAAAATATTTAAGATTCAGCTTTCACGTAGAAAATAATTTGATAGAAAAATAACAAAAAAACGTAAGAGATTCTTTATTATAAAAAAAAAAATAAAAGAAGATGAAAATAATAATTTATAAATGTTAAGGATAATTTCAGTATTTTAGAAAATTATAACTACAGGTCATAATCTTTATTTTCTCAACACAATATGAATTCTTTTTCAATTAATTATACCTTACTTATATTACATATCTTAAAGTATTGTATTAATAAATAAAATAATAAAAATCTTAAATTTAAATTATGGTTATAACAAAATTTATTTTCTTTACCTACTAATTTAAATTAAAGGAGATATAAACGTAGCGCGTGATTCACTTGCAAATGAGAGAGAGAAAAAAATTATTTATTTAATAAATTAAAAAATAAAAATAACAAAAGATATTATTATAAAAGTAATAATTTATTAAATACAGTAAGCAACTTGTTTCGTGCTGTAAGTAATTGCCCTCGCTCGCTTGCTTAGTGTGATTTTTTTGCGACAGACAGTGCATTACGGAAGTATTTTGGGATCAAGGACTTCAATGACACCTTACATATTTTTATGTGTTTTATGTCATAAGAACAAATACATCCATTAATTTAGGTTTAAGTAAGCTAATAAATGACATGTTACAAAAATAGCAAATAGAGGGATTACATCTTGTACAGATAACTGGGCTTAAATTTTCAAGTTTGTTATTAAATGTATTTCATTTCAAGATTTTATAAAAATTGTTTAATGTAACAACAACAACAATATATTATATTTAACTCGATAGTTTTTTTTTTTTTCAATTATGATATTTGTACAAAGAATTCCAATCACCCATGTTATTTTAAAACTTAAATTTGAAATTTTATTTAAATGAAAATTTCAGTACCACTTAAAGTAACAATTTGTTGATGCCCAATAAGTTTAAGTGACCTAATTGAAGTCTTTATCATAACTAAATAAGGTTGTACTATAATTTTTAACTAATTTACAAGACAAGTCAATCTCGAACGATGGGTGTTCAGTCAAAAGCTAGGACTTAACCTATAGTTATAGGACTTAACCTATTTGCATCCGTATTGTACGTCTATAATTTAGTGCATATTAGGTCTCACATAAATAGGCTTATCTAATAGCTACGTTTGTCAATATTCATGTTATAAAGAATAAAAAAAAAAAAATGTCTTTTTATGCTTTACAGATAGATAATAATGACAATTTATTACATTAGTCTTTTTAGTAGTTTATGTATATATATTATTGACTTTTTAAAAATTTCTAAGCATTAATTTACACGAAATCCTAATTCTAACAGATTATTTAAGATAAGTCCATTGATAATGAAATTGAAAAAAGAAAAGACACAAGTAAACTCATTAACTTAGTTATAGATTTCGTTATAAATCTTTTAATAGACTTCTGGTTAAATTAAACTTTTAATTGAATTAAGTCTTAAGAAATATTTCTATATTAAGTAAGTTGGATTTAAACTATTAATTTAAAAATAGATCAGATTCATTTACGATCTTTAACTTCAACATCTCCTAATCTTAGATTTCTCGACGTACAAACATTATTCACTCCTTGTTATTAAATGTTCTCAAAGTGATCGATATAAAATTGAATCATCATAATAATTTTACCCAGTTGAGTAAAAATATTTCTTGTAAAAAGTACATGTAGTCTGCAAGAAAAATAATATAGTTTTATCAACTATTAGTAAAATTTGATATAAATCTCCTTCCATAGAAATTGTTTTCAAATAGGAAAGCTTCAAGTCTCCAGCAATTTTACACAAACTACTCTGTGTGGCTTCTAAAAATTATTCCCTCTTTTTCTTTTCTTTTTTGCTTAGATTTAATTTTCACATAAATCATTTTATTGTTGACTATGCACAAATCACCTAATGAAGTGCCCTTTTTATCAATGACTATAGGGAAAATAATATCTTGGATACCCTTGTGAAACCCTATATATGCTCTTAACAATCACTTTCAGAGTTTAACTCCTCCATTTAATATCACTTTTCCCTATAACTTCACTTGCTATCGATTTCATTTTCATAATTCATAAAGGTTGATGGAGACTTGTATGTCCATAAATAAAAACCATATTAAGTGAGGTAAATGCAGGGGCCATATATGTGAGAGAAAAAAACACCAAATCTGTTCCACATAAAACAAATTCAAAATCAAAGCAAGTGAATGAACTGATTAATACAGTGAAAAAAAAAGAAAAAAAAGTTGTGTACTAGATATTATCAGACAAGATCTTCTGGATATTATTTTGCTGTGACGAGAATTGGACTTAATGCAATTTGAATAAAAATCTCCATGAAGAAATTAATGACTTTTAAATCGTGTTTGGTATGCATCAATTTGAATACACAGTTGTTTTCTTTCTTTTACGACTAGTTTGGTTCCTCATTTGCTCTTATTTTCTAATGCTGAAATATCAATTCTAAGAAAGTGTTAAGGATAGTGTGAATAGAAATTGAATCATTGCATAATCAATGAAAAGAAAATATATCTTCTTGTACCAAAATATACTATTGTAATAGGCAATTATTATTACTGTTTTGCAGTTGTGTATTATGTAAATAGATATTAATTATTATTACTGTTTTGCAGTTGTGTATTATGTAAATAGATATTAAAGGTAATTTTCTTATTTAAATTTTTAATTGGACATAATCAATGAAAAATATATCAATATATTTTATTTATACAAAAATATAATGACAATACAAGAAAAAAAAGGTATTTAGACATCAATTTTAGTTACCAAATAAAAAAAACTATATAGACACCAATTTTTAGCTATCATTAAATGATTGCTAATTGTGACTAAAATAATAATTAAATTAGGTTTTGGTTGTTAAATAATTATAAAATAAAATTTATGATTGAATTTAGTGACTAATTAAGTCAAGATATTAGCTACCAAGGTTTTAGCCATTTATATAACTAGATTCTAAATTAGTCTCTAATTTAATTAGATACAAATTTAGAATATAATGATATAAGTGACTAAAACCTTGATAGCTAGCTAATGTTAGATACCCATTATTTGAACTTAATTGGTCACTAAATTTAATTATTACTTTAATTTTATAGTTATTCAACAATCAAAATCTAATTTGATGGTTATTTTGATCACAATTATTAAAGGGTGATTTTCTTATTAAATTGTTCTAGTAACTAATGTATGATAAACATAATTATTTTTGTTTTAACATTTTAAAGAATTATTTAAGGAGTAGGTTGACGTGTATGGATTATTGGAGTCTCAGACCGTACAAAAATCAAGTAATAGAAAAGATAAATTCATAGATAAAATGCATAATTGAATACTATAGTTGACGAGAAATGTTTATTTTGGTACTTATTTACATGAGTAGGTTAATAATAATAAGTATTTATAATATTGTATTTCAATTATCATTTTGATTAAATTTGAATTATATAATAATTACTTAGAGCTTTGATTATTTGTTCTAGGACAATATGGTTATCAGTTGATTCTACTAATTAGGTTGTAAGTTTCACATGAATTTAAAAAGAAAAAAGTGATAAAACAGTATGTATTACAAATTTTTTAATTATGTTTTAATTATTGTTTTTCAATTGCACTAACGTACTCTCTCTCATTAACAATGTTCACACCACTTATAATATATTTGATGGAAAACACAGGTTAAAGCATCCATCACAATAGACTATGATTTATATAAGTAACTTCTATTCTCATGTGATCTTAAATTTAAATTTAATGGATATGCATAAAACTAATTAACATTTATAATACTTGATTTTAGTGTAATAGACAACTCCATAACCATGTATGTAGTTAAATGTATTGCACATAGTTGTAGGCAACATTAGAAATTCTCGACACAAGTTAAGATAAACTTTATTATTACTACTTTAACAAATTATATATGTATTACATAAAATTATATTCATAATTCAACTTATTTGCATGTATTCAAAGAAAAAGAAGTAATGCATTAAAACGATTGAAGATTGTTGAACATTAGACGGTTCAAAGTCTCTTTAGAGGATCAAATCATTTGATAAAGTTTTGATGATAACAAAACTGAAGTATAGATTTATATTTGATGACTTATATACATTGCGCACTTAACATTATTATTATCATTATTATTAAAGCAGGAGACACATGGTCCATACAGAGATAAGTTTTCTTACTATTTACTTTTATGTGTTATTGATTTGATTTAAATTGATTTTATATCATAATGTGTATTAACGTTCAAATTTGTTCATAATAGAAATTATTCAAATTGTTGATGAGTATCCCAGATATAATTTCTCTATGTTATAATAAATTATTTCTTATACAAAATTAATCAAGTTTAATGCAGTATGAAAATTAGAGAAGTATTTTCAGTTTGAGCTCCATACATCAGAAAGTCAAGATTGATTTGTTCAAGCATCCCAACGACTAGTTTTTAGAAAGCTACATATAGAGGAGCAAGTTCAAGTTGAAAAAAATGCAACAAGAAACAAGAAGAAAAATACATCATATAATATATCGAAGAAAATATACTGAGTGTTTATTGTCAATCTGCTATAGAGAGCATATAGAGTTTTGGGTTGTGTGAAACCATTGTGTAATTCTTCACCATTGTGAAGTAAACCCTTCTGAGCTTTCATTGTTCTCTCTTTTGAGAGTGTTTATTTCAATCTTGAGTGGTCTTGATCTCAGGGGGAGATTGAGACTGGTATAACCTGGAGAGGTTTGTGTACTCGTGATAACCTGGAGAGGTTTGTGTACTCGTTGTAACTAACTTGGAGAGGTTTGTGTACTCGTTGTAACTATTTGCTGAATAGTGGAACCTCTTGAACAGTTTGTTCAAGGGAGAACTGGACGTAGCCCAAGAGATTAAGGTGAACCAGTATAAAATAGATTTATGTGTGCTTATATATTTTTGCCTTGGTGGTTTCTATTTATAGCGAATTGAGTTCAGGCTCCATTCAACTTCCCTTCTAGAACCAACTGTTCCTACAAAGATATTTGAAAAAGAGGATCAAATAATATTTTTAGGAGTTAAGAATGAACAAATCTTTATGTTTGAATAAAACATTTATTTAGGTTTAAATAATATAATATTTATTTTGTGTTTTAATGTTTATTTATAAAAGTGTTTAATTTTAAATTATATTTTTTGTTTGATTACGTCTGCAATTTTCATTTGACACATTTGGGAATATAAAGAGCATATTTGAAAAAAAAAATCTATTTATTACATCTGTTGTATCATAGTCAATGTTGAATTATGATAGTTTTTACATTGGTTAAATAATAAATAACATTAAATGATGAGTTTTTTTTATAACGATTCACAACACACATGAAACATGAAAGTGTTGAAACTTTGAATGGCTCCACTTACAATGTTAATTTCAAAAATGATGAAGGAGGACATTTTCCAAAATGAATGTTGAATACTAATTTTATAACAATAACTACCATAAGATAATTATAAAAGCTAACTTTTTATTAGCATCGCCCCAAACTCATGGTGGACATGCTAATAATCATTAATTTAGTTTTGAATTTGAAAATTTTGTTTTTGAAATAAGTTGTGAGTAAATTGACAACTTGATGTTGGGTAGGAAGGTGAACAACCTCAACTTGTTTTGCAAAAAATATGGTCACATGTAAAGGAAAAAGAATATTATTTCTTGTACAAGTTGTAGTACAAGAAAAGAAGAAAAATATACAAGAATGATATTTGATGTGATTTACTTTATATATGGTCTTGATGGCATTTATTAATACAAGAACTTTTAAGAATTTTTTTTTTCAGCTTGTACAACTTGTTTCAAAGTTTTGAAATGATTTAGAACATTTTTCAAATTAAATATCCAAAAATAACTTTGAATAGATCATATATAAAGTTATAAAGCTATCGGTTTTAGCCGATAAAAATCTATATAATCTATTAAAATAGAAGCTGGTCTCTTGTTGCAAAATTTTAATCAATTAGAATCACTAAAATGTGAGATTTTAATCAATTAAAATATTTATATAATTAATTCATATTAAAATAATATTTTAATTGATTAAACTGTTTCTTTTCAAACACAATAAACTTAAGAACATTTTAAGAAATTAAAAAATATTTTCAAACCATTAAATCAAGAACTTAACTTTTCAAACAAGGCCAAAACACTTCAAAATGAACTACACACTTAACCAAAGGAGGATCAAGAATAAAAAAAAGTACTTACAAGTATGAAACACACATATTACAACTCAAATCCAAGATCAAATATAAGGTCAAAGTCTCTAACACTTAAATAATCATCAATGTAACACATATTGTGGTTGAGAGCATTAAATCTTCTAGTTTGAAAACATCAAATCCTTAAATTTTAAGTTTCTATATCAACAAACTCCTCATATTTGATGATCACAATCACTTCACATTTTTATGTAGCATATATTCAATTTTATCTTTATAATAATTGTAATTCTTGAAAAATAAACTTGTTACTTTTTTTTCCTTTGTCATCATCAAATAAAAAAAAAAAACTCAAGATAAGAGAAAAAAGTAAAGATAAAAAGTAATTATTATATATTTACATTTACTTAAAATTAAATACATAGGAAATTATCAACAACACACATTACGCGTACTCAAAAACACTTAAAAAGTAGAATAAGACTTAAAAGAAAATGCAACCAAATGGAAGTCAATAACCACTCAAAAATAATAACAAACACATAAGACAAGGCTTAATCTCCATATATTTACATGCATATCTATGAATTAGTTCTAGAAACTTGAAGCTGGTTATCAATGTAGATAAACCTAGCCACACAAAACTCATTAGGATCCATCTTTATTCCCTTCATGAATTTCACCTTATTTCATATACCATTGATCTTAGTTTTGCTATTAACTTTCCCACAAGGGTACTATTGTTATCAATAGTTTTATAAATAAGTTAAAGTGTCATAGGGACTTCCGATAGTAATAAAAACTACATTAACTTTATACTACTAATCTTAAAACAAATAAACCTGTCTATAAATATAACTTTTTAAAATAATTAAGCTTCTTAGATACAAACACACATAAAGGAAATAGTTTACTCCTGAATTTTTTACCTCAAGTAATATGATAAGATTTTAAAATAAATCGGACAACTTTAATGTCAAAGTTACAAGAAAGTAGACAACATATTTCACAATAGTATAAGCAAATCTTTTGGAAATAGTTTGAAAAGAAGGAAACACATATAAACCGCTTCTAATTTTACCTAGAATTATTTCCTTGGTGTTATAATGTTAGACATTACAATGATTAAGAAATAATTCAAATGATTGTTAAGAGAAAATTTAGTAACACTAAGTAAATTCTTTGTAATAAAAAAGAACATGAATAAAAAAAACTAAACGTTTCGAAGAACATGGAACAAACAAGGTTAGATGACCTTAGTGCTTGTTTGATTTATAAATTTAAGTCTTGAATAGAGAAGTTAATGATTGCAATAATTGTACAATTTGTATCTGGTAAAGTTTCTTGCAGGTCTGAAATGTTGAATTGAATGTTGCATGTATGAGATAGTTGTGTGAAAATTGATGATATGTTGATCTGTTGAATAGATAATTTGTGCTAGGGTAGATCATTCACTGTGTATGTGACTTGATTTTCACCCAATTTAGTCATCTGAGGCATGCATGGTAACTCTGATATATGAATTTTGTTGATTTTTCTGTATAATTCGCCCAGGCGAGAATAGTTTCGAGTAGCAAGTATGCCCTTTGGACTGTTTTCGCCCAGGCGGGAAATTACTCGCCCAGGCGAGAAAGTAGTTCGCTCAAGCGAGGGTACACTTGCCCAGGCGAGGAAGCCCCTGGAACAAGTGTGCTCTCTGGAGTGCTTTCGCCTAGGCGAGAAATCTTTCGCCTATGCGAGGAGGTATTCTCGCCCAAGCGAGAGTATTTTCGCTCAGGCGAAAATAGACCTTGCTCTTTGGACTACTTTCGCCCAAGCGATAAATTTTTCGCTCAGGCGAGGGGTATTTTCGCCCAACTAAACGTTTCGAAGAACATGGAACAAACAAGGTTAGATGACCGATATGATGAAGTTTCAAAACTTGAACGGTTACCAATGTTTCACTTGTTCCTATTATGTATAGGTTGATTTCATAGACATAGTATTGTCATAATTTGTGATGTGTTGTGAAGCTCCGGTGTCTAGGTACCAGAGAAAATCTAATTCAATGGAACAAGTTGCACCTAGATATAGAGGTATTGACTTGAGAATTGTGAGCTTGTAGTATTTTGAAAATCTTAACTAAACCTATGCCTACAATAAAGTGCTATATTTGCAAGTTTACGGCAAATTTGACATGGTCATTTTAGATTTTTCCAGAGATTAAGTGCTCTAAGTCCAATTAGTTTTGTAAAAATTTTCCCATTGAAGATTTGCCAACTTTATTGTTATGAAACACACCACGATTATTGATTTTGCCACCTCTAAAAATTTGAGAATTGTTTCTCCCACAACCAAAGTTCAAAATGTTAATTTATGAAGGGCCAAAAATAGTATTAGCATGTAAAAGATTTTGATTTGGTTTACGATACCTATTAAAATGTTCTTCTTAAGCCAGTAGGAAGGTTTCAACTTTATCTATAGTGTAAGGATCCAATCTTTATGTGATTGATTAAAACGTTCTTCTTAAGACTTGTTATTGCCATTAAAGAAAGTTTGCATCATTTAATTTCAAATTCATGGGTGTTATGAAGGAATTCTTTACACAAGCTATGGACAAATCATTAACGCTTATTCGGCACCAAGTTAAGCATAATGTGTGGATAGAAATTGAATCAGTAGGAGTACATCGTGAATAGAAAATATACAAATTTTCCTCATTCTAAAACATTCAAGAATACATTGTATATATAGATAGCTATTGCTAAATCTCACAACTACCAAAATATAGTTTTAAAAATTAACTCTAACTAACCTTGTTTCTTAACAAGAAGAACTTGATTGGTTTCAAATTTATTTAAAACATAATTATATATTTTTTAAGTCAAACCTAAATATATTTGTCACATAAAAGTATAACAGTGAGTAATAATATGAAAAAAAAATCTAAATAATCAAATTCAATTCATAACAATATCAAATCAAACTAAACCATTAGTCAAATTCAATGGATAGATTTCCTATCCAAATCATTTTTTATATTTTAAATATAATCCAACTAGATGGACGCTGACTATATATATATACATATATATATATATATAT
>Ga0209489_106371_pt1 | contig 19070 bp, 17 predicted proteins | sample SiratrowhiteBW_FD_187527 | JGI IMG/M metagenome (GOLD analysis project Ga0209489, IMG submission 187527) | Root nodule microbial communities of legume samples collected from California, USA - Siratro white BW (SPAdes) (version 2) | ecosystem: Host-associated > Plants > Roots > Nodule | place...
CCCCTCATTCGAGTCCTGGGGCCGCTGACTCCATTTCCATTACGCAATATTCTCCTCCTCTCGTATCTCTTTTCCAGTCTCTATTTCAAAGGCCTGTGGTCCCCACTTTGTGCGTGCTCCCTCGTTATGCTCGCTAATTCTGTTACAACCGAATTCCATGTGGTAATCATTGATCCATTTGGGTGTTTTCTTGATGCGTTGTCCACGTTCTTTTTTCTTCACTGCATGTTGATTTTTAGCTCTTTCCTCTTGGGCTGCTCTCTCTTCTTGGGCCTCCTTCTGACTACTTGCATCTTCCCACTCTTGGTTCATATCATCACTTTCCCCCTCCACAATGACCTTGTCCTCAAGGTCAGAGGCTGGAAATTCCTTGAGCAACTCGGTCCAACATACCCATGTGGCATCTTCCCTGGGTAAACCCACCCATTCGATCAGGACTTGTAATGTGTGTTTGCCTTCGATATCAACGAATCGTCGATCAATGATAGTGGTTGGGTGTAATTTTGGTGTGGATACCGGCGCAGGCATTGTAGGGATAGTTGTCGGAAGTTTCCCTTGATAGGCCTTAAGTAGGGATACATGAAAAACAGGGTGGATGCTCGAATCTTCTAGTAACTTAAGTCGATATGCTACGGCTCCTACTTTTTGCACGATTTGGTACGGGCCAAAGTAACATTTGGTCAACTTAAAATTGAGTCGCCTTGCTAGGGATTGTTGTCGGTATTTATGCAGTTTAAGCAATACCCAATCTCCCACTGTGAAAACTACATCTCAACGCGTTCGGTCAGCATGCTTCTTCATTTTCTCTTGTGTTTGTTTCAGTTGATATTGAATTTCTTGATCCAATGTTGTCCGGGCACAAAGGAGCTCATCAACCTCTGCAATGGCGAATGAACTGGGCACATACCCCGGAATAACCTGTGGGGAAAAACCATATAATGCTTCAAAAGGTGTCATGGCAATAGCTGTATGGAACGAAGTGTTATAACTGAATTCAGCCCATGGCAGATGGGTGACCCATTTATGAGGTTCCCAGTGAGAGTAAGCACGTAGATACTGTTCCAAACAACGATTAACGACTTCGGTCTGGCCGTCGCTCTGCGGGTGGTAGGCGAAGCTGTAATGCAGTTGCGTTCTGCTGAATTTAAAAAGTTGGCGCCAAAACTTGCTCAAGAACAGAGGATCACGATCCGAGACAATGGAGGTGGGAAATCCATGAAGTTTCACCACTGTGGATATGAATACTTGAGCTACTGTTTTGGCTGTGAAACCGAGTTTGAGCGGTAGGAAGTGAGCAAACTTGCTAAAGCGATCAACGACTATGCAAATGGTGGTATAACCTTCTGACTTGGGCAACTGCGTAATGAAATCCACGGAGATGTTCCTCCATGGTTGAGTTGGAACCTATAAAGGTTGAAGTAATCCCTACGGCTTGTCCGTGGCATACTTAGTGGTCTGGCAAACTACACAACTCTTAACATGGTTGATTATATCTCGTTTCATGCGTGGCCAGAAAAATAAAGTACTTAGCACTACAAATGTCTTTAACACTCCCTCATGATCAGCTTGAGGAGAGTTGTGGAATTCCCATAAAAGTCAGCTTCGAATCGCCTCATTGTCGGGTACCCACACACGACTGTTACATGTAATCATACCCTCCCATGTGGAAAATGATGAGTCAAGTACCCCGTTGGCCAATTGTTGGTGTAACTCTTGCATTTCCGATTGGGATTGATTAAGCTCAACAATTTGAGAGATGAGAGGCGACTGGATAGTGGAATAAGTTTGTAGAGTGGCCTCGGTTGTTAGTTCTTCCTTCCGAGATAAAGCATCCGCCACTTGATTTAATTTACCCGGCCTGTATACGATTTCATAATTGAATCCGAGAAGCTTGGTCATATAGAATTGTTGCTCCGGAGTGAGAACCACCTGGCTCATTAAGTCACGAATACTTTTGTGATCGGTCTTGATGCAGAACCATTTACCTAAAAGGTAGTGTCACCACTTCATCACTGCTTCAGTAATGGTGTATAACTCCCGAACATAAGCCGAGGAGGCGACCATCTTGGGACTCAATTTACGGCTAAAGTAGGCCATCGATCGTCCCTCTTGGGACAGAACAACTCCGATGCCAGTACCTGAGGCATCTGTTTCCACCACGAACTCTTTTGAAAAATCCGGTAACACGAGGACTGGGGTGTTTGTCATTAGACTTTTCAGTTTTTGAAAGGCCGACTCGGTCTCGGCATGCCATCTGAAAGCATTTTTCTTGAGCAATTCGGTCAGGGAAAAAACTACATTAGCATAGGCATGAACAAATTTTCGATAGTACCCCGTGAGTCCTAAGAAGCCGCGGAGTAGCATACACTTAGACCTCTTAGCGAATAATTTATTGTTGTGCAGCAATGTCAGGGTAAGGTCTATATGGTACATGTGATCCTTTCTTGTCTGATTGTAAACCAAGATGTCATCAAAGAAAACTGCTACAAATCGTCGTAAATACGGTCAGAATAACTTGTTCATGGTGGCCTGAAAAGTTGCGGGGGCATTGGTCAAGTCGAACGGCATGACTACAAACTCGTAGTGACCCAAGTGAGTGCGAAAAGCCATTTTATGGATGTCATCTCTCGCTATAAGAATCTGGTGATACCCGGAGCGAAGGTCGAGCTTGGAGAAATACTTGGCCCCATTTAAGTCGTCCATGATCTCATCTATGGTCAGAATCGAAAACTTATCATTCGCTGTTATAGCATTTAGCGCTCGGTAATCTACACAGAATCGCCATGTACCATCCTTCTTCCTCACCAGCAATATAAGACTTGAAAACGCACTCTGGGAGTCCTTAATGATGCCAGCTTTTAACATCTCTTCCACGAGCCTTTCAATCTCCTCTTTCTGGTAGTGAGGGTACCTGTAGGGCCTTACATTTACAGGTTTTGCTCCCGGTTCCAAATGAATTCGGTGGTCTATGGACCTTTAGGGTGGTAGGCCTTCGGGCTCAGCAAACACAGCATCATGTTTCTGTAGAAGTTGTTGCAGCTCCCTATCACCTCTCTCGAAAGGACCATTTCGGTTTGCCGAGTTGTGTATCTTTACCTATAAGTGGTACATGCATGCTACTCCTTGGGCAGCTACCATTTCTTTAAACGCCGCCGACTCAGCGGATCAGTGTCGAGGGCCCCTGCCCCTTGTAATTCCACCATTTGTTGATCTCTTTCAAACTTCATTGTCAAGTCTCGATAATTTAGTGTAATGTTACCAAGAGTCGCCAACCATTAAACCCCGAGGACCATGTCGGTACCATTCATATCTAGTTCGAAAAACTCCGTTATAAACTCGTGCCCCTGTAGTTGAATGGGGACCTCCATATATTTAACATGGCATTCTGGAGAATTCCCACTCCCCACCATCACTTGAAAAGTTGGAATTTCTGTCGCCACCAAATTCAAACCTTCTACAAACGTGGATTTGATGAAGTTGTGGGTGCTACCCCTATCAACTAATATCATCACAGGTTTCCCTTTGCATGATCCTGACACTCTGAGTGTGCGTGGGTGATACACCCCTGTCATGGCGTTGAGACTGATTTCGGGTGTCGTTGTCACAGACACCTCTTCTACAAAAGGCTCCTCCTCCTGTTGATCTCTCGCTCTCTTCAACTCATCCAACTCTTCCTCTCCTATCAACAACAAACAAGAAACCTTTCACTTATGGTCGGGCGAGTACTTGTCATCGCAGTAATAACCGAGTCCCCGCTCTCGGCGGCTCCTGATTTCTTGGGTCGATAGTTTGCGATAAGGGTTTTTGTTGGTACTCCCTACACTCTCGGTGACTGACGCATTGGAAGTCGGTTGAGTTGGTGCATTCTGTTTTGTAGTCGGACTGGTGCTGCGATTAGATACCCAAGAATTCCGGCTAGAATTCTGAGAGCGAGTTAGTCCTACCGAGTTGTTTGTTGTCTTCTCAAACGAATTCCCCGTATTTCTATTTCCCGGGGTCTTCCTAGTTGTTGCATGTACAGTTGTTTCTGCTCCTAGATCTTTGCAATGGACACCGCGCTTGCATAAGACACCGGTTGAGCTAGCAACAGGTCATACTTCAAGTGATCGTTTAGTCCGGTGATGAAAAACGAAACCAACCATTGTTCGGTTAGCCCGGTCACCTGATTTGATAGCTCCTCAAACTGTGACTGATACTCCCCTACATATGTTGTTTGTTTGAGCTCCTTTAGAGCAGTTCTAGGGTCATGGTACAGGTTGGCTCCAAAACGTAACCTCAATCCCTCCAAATATTGCTCCCAAGTTTGTTGCACATGGTTGTTAATTATCCAACGATACCACGAGTAAGCAGCACCATTAAAGTGGAATGAACCGGTGCGAATTCGTTGTTCTTCTGCCAATGGGTACAACTCAAAATATTGTTGCGTTTTGAAAATCCACTCCTCAACCCCTTTGCCATCGAACATCGGAATCTCCACTCTCACTCCCAGAGGTCCTCGGAAGCCAGTCACCTCTCGATTCTCAGAATGCTCCTCTTGCCTCGATCCTTCTCTTTTGAGAGTGACCCTCGCGTTGGTTTCCCCATTTGTCAAAAGCTCATTGACCATGTCCGTTAAAGCGGCAATCTGACCCTACAACTCAATCTATCCTTCCTTGAGCTCGTGGATGGTGTCTGCATTTCCTTTCGTGATAGTTTCCATTCGGGACATACGAGTTCCCTCAGCCATGGTGAGTTTCTTACGACCTCTCAACGAAAGCACCAAAAAATGATGAAAACTAAACGAAAGTATATAGAGATTTGGAGACAAAGGTAGCACTGTGGTATTATTAGCCTTTTTGTAAGTTCATGCACTGGGAAATGCAATAAAATAATAAAAAAACAGAATCTCAATGCATGTTAATTCCCCTCATTCTGAGTCTTGGGGCCGCAGACTTCATTTCCATTGCGCAATATTCTCCTCCTCTCGTATCTCTTTTCCAGTCTCTATTTCAAGGCCCTTTGGTCCCCACTTTGTGCATGCTCCCTCGTTATGCTCGCTAATTCTGTTACAACCGAATTCCACGTGATAATCATTGATCCATTTGGGTGTTTTCTTGATGCACTGTCCACGTTCTTTTTTCTTCACTGCATGTTGATTTTTGGCTCTTTCCTCTTGGGCTGCTCTCTCTTCTTGGGCCTCCTTCTGGCTATTTGCATCTTTCCACTCTTGGTTCATATCAATATGTGTAGACAAGTTCCCTTTTGTCTCCAACTAGTACTTTTTTCCTTTAGCTACGTGAGGGTATTTTAAACATTAAACCTTGAGTGCGAAAATTGTTATAAATTTTCCATAGAAACATTCCTTGGTTAGTGAGCAAACAAAGACATTGCATTAACTTATTTGTTGGAAATAATAAATGCAATACTGCAGCATCAGGTCATGCAACCAATGATGCATAATGATTCCTTAGATAAGTTATAACACTTATCATATATGTAACATGATACTCGAAAAACAAATGGAAAGTTTGTATTAAAAAAACATATAAAGAGATGATGTAACTACTACTATGTGTATGAAAGATATAAAGACTCTATGATAGATAATATGTCTTAATTAAAATAGAAATTAAGTTTTTTATTAAAGAATAATAAAATAAATTAAAGGGAACATTCAAACCCTTATATAAAATAATTGGAAGACAATCCAACCTATCCTTCCATAGTTGTCTACTACAATATCAATGAAACCATAACAAAAACCTGTTGGCAAGATAACCAACTACTCCTACCCTGCTTCCAAAACATGGTTCTGCATTTACAATGTTTTGTTTGAGGCATTGAATAGGGCAATAAAATCATAGTAAGAGAAGTTCAATCTAAATACTGCGTTTCGTCCACATCCAACCTTTTAATTGAGCCATGAAAAAAATGTCTCCCATCTCCCTACCCTGAAAATGATCGATCTCATTATGATTCCATATCTTTCAAATGAGAGCTAACCAAATTATTTTCTATACCTTGTTTTGATTTCATTTAGTACCATCAAATGAAAGTGAAGAAAAAGGTTGCTGACATTGTGTGTAGTTGATGTAACACCTGTCAACCTATCACACATATTCCAGATTATTTGTGCTATGCTACAAACAATGAATAAATGGTTCAGTGCCTCCACATGCTCATGATAGAGTACACAGAGTATTTTCTTGCCCCGTATCCCTTTCTCTACATTTACTTTAATTGGTATTTTATCCCACATTACTCTCCAAGCTATATGTTTGGGTCGCAGGGGCCACTTTTAAGCTTCAAAGACATTTAGAAACTTCTTTACCTTCCATTGAGTTTGTATTTTGCAGTACTTTATAGGTAGACTTCACTATGGATACTTCATCCTCTTCCTCCTTCAACACCCATGTGTCATTTATATCATTTTTTTATCTCATTTTTAATCAATTCTAGAACCATTCTTTATGATATCATTTTGTGTATTTCCTTCTAAAATTTGCCTAATTCTAGTTTGTCTTGTTTTTAGAACTCTTTGAAATATTGTCATAATCTCTCTTCTCAGTTAACCATTTCAAATTAAGTTTTTCTTAATTTTATTACTTTATACCTTTGATTGGAAATATTTTGAAAGAACTTACCTCTTTCTAAGATAACATCTTAAGGTGTTGTGCAAGCCTCTTAGGTGAAGTCTCCTTGAATACCTCAAGAGATATAAGAGAAGACACCAAAAAGATAGCAAACACTTGAGACTAAAATATAAAGCTAGACTGAATTTACAAAAATCACAGACCAAATACACAGGCGTATTACGAATCTAAATTGTAAGGAAATTTTCGTCACTAGCTCTATCATTTCGGTAGCAATTTTGATTGCTAAATTTGATTCTATTTGTTGATTTTTTTTATTTTTTTTATTTTTTTTCTTGCAGTTGCAACATATTTTTCCATAACTAATTGTATTTTGTTGTTTTTGTGTAGGTATATGAGGAAATCTTTAAACGTAAACATTTAGACTCATGGAAGAATGTTAAGGGGATCATAAATGTAACTTAGACTTTTACAATAGGAAACCATCTAGTTTGTATTTATTTATTTATTTATTTTGTTAAGTTTTGCTTTTATTCGGCTTTTCACTTTTTTTCCTCTAGAAGCTAATTCGTGGCAAATTTAGTTTCATGAAAAAAAAAAAAAAAACATTTTAGAGGCCTTCGTTGTGTTCTAATTAGGAGTACATGAAGTTTTTGGAAAAAGTTTAGGCATTACATTTTCGTGAAACCCTTTCAAAGTTTGAAAATATCTTTTTTATAAAAAGAAAAAAAAAATGAGTAACCATTCCCATCGTTTTAATGTATATGGAAATAATTTTGGAGTTCAAATGAGGCTAACATTGAGCTGCATTTAGGCTGAGAAGGAATTATCCAAGCAAGTAATGTCCCAACGCATTAAGAAAAGACTTGAAGAAAGAAGTTTGAAATCACTTAGAAAAGCCCTTTTCAAAGCAAATTTGGTTGTGACAAAAATTTCCATAGGAGAGTTCCTTGTCTTGGAGTTTAGTAGGGACCACTGGTTATGATTGTCCTTCCATAAGACCCTCACAAAGGGTTCATTGTCCCCATCAATAGGAATATGGTTTCCATTTTCAAATAAGTCTATCATATGTATATATGGTATAATATGATATAACTTGAAGAATGATTTCATGTGTTGTTTCTAGTAGTCAAATTTCTCCTTTTTAAACAAGGGAAATTTTTTGACAATTTGTTCATTTTTTCATCACAAATATATCTTTGCCTCTTGTCCTGTAGAAAACTAATCCTAGAATAAAAGGTTAGCTTTAGAAAGGAGTTTAAATAAAGCTTAAAACATGCTTTTGGAAAACGTTTTCCTATTAAGACTATTATATGCTTAAGGGAGTTATCTAATAATTTTATGAAATAGTTCATAAACCTTTCCAAAGTGTTTTATGAAGGGTAAAAGCGTTAAAACATATGTAATAAAAAGAGATAGTGAACACATTGTTTTTATAATAAAGGAAACACTTTATTTGAGCCACTATCTCTGTTGTATTAACCATTATGCTCAAGAGTAGATTATGTGAATTCTAGAATCTATTTTGAAAACTATGAGATTTTACTTTTTCATATGAATGATATTATTATCCATTTGAGGTGGCACGTTTTGAAAGTGTTTACTTATTCTATAGTTATTTAGTCTTTATATAAGTGTTTAGTTTTTCTAGACTCATCTCGTCGTCATGATATTGTGTCTAACATTTCTTTGAGAGACTCGGTAGCTTTGTAAGCTTACATCTAATATTTTTGTGTGTCTAATATTTGTGTTAGTCTAAAACTTTAAGCATATACATTTGTGGTTGTTTTGAACTTCTATGTGCCTAACAACTTATTAAGTTGCAAAGATTGCAATTGTCTATGATGTGATTTTTATTATACAAATTTGATAATACCATTTTCAAAATATGCTAACAAATTTGTTAGATCATTAAATTTTAGAAAAAATTCAGATGGAAATTTATGTTTAAGTGACCTTCTATAAAAATATTTATCAGTAGGTGACCTTTTAAGAAGAATATTGAAATGTAGATGTGTATTTAAGTGACTTTTTAAGAATAATATTCAAATGTAGATGTATGTTTAACTATGAAAAAATAGTTTATGCATTAATATGAAAAAATATTTAAAAAAAAACTGTCAAACTTAAAAACAAAATAGTATTCTATGTAGTCCATGAAATATAATATTTATTAATTAAAAAATCATCCAATAAACAAATGGTATTGTATATGTTGGGTAATTTCGAGGGGAAAACATCGGGGAGATCTCTAATAATGAGACATGAGCCAACATATAAGAGAATGACACCACTTTCAACCCAAAACCTTAAGGCATTAGGTTTGTGGGTCTTCTTTCTTATATGTTGCTCAACTTTCTTATTCCTACTCAATGTGGGACTTAGACTCACATTTGAATACCTAACAATCTCTCCCTCAAGTGAGAGTCCCTTCCACATTGGTGCACTCTCCCTCTAGCGGAAGCATTTTCAACATGAGTACCTTAATCACAAATGACCCTCACTTTCTTATACCGTCGTTTAGACACTTAATCGGGACACGCTTCCCCGAAACATCCGTTAGGAAGACTTTCGATACAGGGTCAAACTATACTCGCCCAAGCCGTTAACCATCGGCTCTGATACCACTTGTTGGGTAATTTCAATGGTGAAACACCAGGGAGATCTCTAACAATGAGACATGAGCTAACATATAAGGGAATGACACCACCTTCAACCCAAAACCTTAAAGCATTAGGTTTGTGGGTCTTCTTTCTTATATGTTGCTCAACTTTCTTATTCCTACTCAATGTGGGACTTAGACTCACTTTTTGTTGGGTAAACCAAGGGGGAAAACCGGGGAGATCTCGCAAAGAATGAGAACCGAGCTAACATATAAGGGAATGACACCACCTTCAACCCAATTGCTGGTAAAGTGAAATAAAATAATCGAAATAGCAGAAACAATTTAATAGAATAAGCAACAGTAATCCTCAATTGGATAAAAACGTATACAAAATCTTATTGAATGAAACCAGAGAGGTCCAGTATTATGCAGCAATTAAGCATTAATTCTGTTACAAAAACATCAAATTTCATAACGGTTGATCTTCTCCAAGATTGTTGAATGATTCAACTCCGTATGGGTTAGACACTGTTCACCTGAATAAACCAGCAGAAGAACAATTTCAATGTTGAGAGAGAGAGAGAGAAGAAAACAGAATTTGGTTATAGAGAGAGAAAGAGTTATAGAATTTTCACCACATCCAAATCATGCCACAAAATCCTTGAGCCAGGTATTTGTAGTCTTAGCTCTGTTACTCCTCCTTATATGCGTGTCACCCTCCACCTCAGCTGCCAGCTTTTTCTTCCTTACAATACGTTCCCCTTTAAGCTTAACCTTGTCCTCAAGGTTAAAGTTAGGATAACTTTGTTGGAATTCTGTAAGTGATTCCCAAGATGTCTCCGCTTATTGATCATCACCCCATTGAATTAGCAGTTGTTGTACTTCTTTGCCATTTTGTAGTATTGTTCTACTATCCAATACCATGTGTGGAGGCAAAATTGGACCCGATTCTAGAGTTTGCAATGGAAGTGGCAAATAGGGAGTGGTGTGATCCCCTTTGAATTTTTTTAGGAGAGAAATATGGAATACATTGTGTATTCTAGCCGTCTCAGGTAGCTCCAAGTGATAAGCCACTGTGCTGATTTTTTTACTGATTCTGAAAGGTCCGAAGTACCTTAAGCCAAGTTTTTGATTTTTACGGAGTGCAAGGGAGTGCTGGCGGTATGGTTGCAATTTTACTAGAACCAATTCCCCTTCGAATTCTAGTGGCGGTCTGTTTTTATCAGCATACAATTTCATGAATTTTTGTGACAGAGACATGTTTTGGTTTAATTGTTGAAGCCAATTGTCACGTGAAGACAAAATTTCCTAAACGGATTTCTTATCTTGAATAGAGACTTCAGAGCGCACCAGTGAAGGAGGATCACAACCATATAAAGCCTTGTATAGTGTAGTTTTTATGGCACTATGGTATGATGTATTATACCAATATTGAGCCTAAGGAAGAATTGATAGCCAGCTTCTTGGATTCTCATGACAAGTGCAGCGTAAGTACATCTCCAAGGTCTTATTCAAAACCTCGCTTTGGCCATCTGATTGTGGGTGATATGCAGAGCTCATGTTCAATTTAGTACCCTGAGCTTGGAACAGTTGCTGCCAAAATTTGTTGATAAAAACTTTATCCCGAGATAATACTCCTAGGAAATCCATGTAACTTAATTATCTGTTGTAGAAACACCTCTGCTACAATTTTGCTTGTAAAATCTGCTTTGAGAGGAATGAAGTGGCCGAACTTTGAGAATTTATCTATTGTTACCATGATCACAGAATACCCTTGTGATGGAGGCAAGGTAGTAATAAAGTCCATGCATATGGTTTCCCAGACCTGCGAAGGTATTGGCAATGGTTGCAACAATCTTGGTTGAAGTCGTGTTTCTAATTTTACCTTCTAACAAATGATACATGATTGTACATAAGTTTTGATCTGTTGATACATGCTAGGCCAATAGTAATTTGAGCATATATGTTCAGTGGTTTTTGCTAAGCCAGCATGGCCCCCGAGAATTCCATCATGAAATTCATATAAAATGGATTGTATGAGGTTACTTTGAGCAGGAATCGCAATTCTATTTTTCCAAAGCAGCAGGCCATTTTTACAATGGTACGGGCTTGAAAATTGGTTATTCTCACTACATTGTTGCCAAATGCTCTGGAGTTGTGCATCCTGTTGAATCTCCATCTTCAATTGGTCTAACCAATCCAATCGTGGTGTGGACCATGCTGTGAAGAAACTTCTTGATAGGGCATCTGCGAGAATATTTTTATCACCCGATTTGTATTATATCTAAGTCATAACCCAATAATTTGTTCAGCCATTTGTGTTGCTCCTGTGTATGGAAGCTTTGATTCAACAACGATCTTAAACTCTGTTGGTCTGTACGAATTATGAACTTTTTCCCAAGAAGATAATGCCTAAACTTAGCAATGGCTTCAGTTATGGCATAGAATTCCAGTATGTAAGCAGATTTTTGCTGCACTAGAGGAGATAGCTTCTTGGAAAAATAAGCAATTTGGTGATTAACTTGTTTTAGAACTACACCAATTCCCGATCCGAAAGCGTCCGTTTCCAATTCAAATGGTAAATTAAAATTGGGAAGGGCCAGCACTGGTTGGGAAGTAATAGCCTGTTTGAGTCGCTGAAATGCTTTTGTAGCATACTCATTCCATTGAAAGGCATTTTTCTTCAACATATTTGTAAGTGGTGTTGCAATTGTTGCATAGTTACGGATAAACCTGCGATAGTAACCTGTAAGACCAAGAAAACCCTATAATTGTTTTACATTTTTTGGTTGCTGCTAGTCGGCAATTGCTTGGACTTTGATTTTGTCCATATGAACACCTTCACTGGAAATTGAATGGCCTAGATAATCAATCTCTGTCAGTCCAAAAGAACATTTAGATAGTTTGGCAAATAAGGACTCCTTAAGCAGTAATTGAAGAACCACTTCTAAATGCTGCAAGTGTTTTTCCCATGAATCACTATAAACCAATATATCATAAAAAAAAACAAGTACAAACTTCCATAGGTGTGGCTAGAAAATGGCATTCATCAAGGCTTGAAAAGTGGATGGAGCATTAGTGAGGCCAAATGGCATTACCAGCCATTCATAGTGACCTTGATGAGTGTGGAAGGCAGTTTTGTATCGATCTTGGGGGCATACAAGGATTTGATGATAGCCTGATCTTAAATCTAATTTTGAAAACACCCTAGCTCCATATAGCTCGTCAAGCAATTCATCTACAGTTGGAATAGGAAAGCAATCTTTGATGGTTAAATTATTGAGAGCACGATAGTCAGTGCAAAACCTCCAAGTACCATCTTTTTTCTTTACCAAAAGGATTGGTGAAGAAAAGGGGCTACGGCTGGGTTGAATAATTTCCCCCTCTAACATTTACTGAACCATAAGCTCTATTTGAGATTTGTGATGATGAGGGTACCTGTAAGGGCGGCTGTGGACTGGAGCAGCACCTGCAATCAATGGTATGCTATGATCATGTTCCCTGACAGGTGGTAATCCGCATGGCTCTGTAAAGACCTTGGCATATTTATGGATGAGCAAAGCCAAGGCAGGTTCAAGATTATCAGGTAGTTAAAGAGCTGAAGTGTTGGTTTCTTTTAGTTGCTGCATTTCCACTATAAAGGCAACCTCAATGGCATCAGTATGGATGAAGCGTTTAATGTGATTAAATTGAGCTTGCTGTGGACTCGAAGAGTTTTCACCAGAACTATAATGAATTTCCCTTGATGCAAAAATCTAATATATGAAGCATCGTAGTCTACGATGTTAGCTTTGAGCGTTTTAAGCCATGATGTACCGAGAATGAGGTCACCCCGTGCCACTTGTAGAAGGTATACATTTGGTATTTGCATGTGGTGTCCTTGGATTGACACATTCAACGAAGGAATAAAGCCTTCAACCTCCATTGTTTCGAAGTTGCCAACCATGACATGGAAGGGAGGCACTGGTTGGATCGTAAGGTTCAAAAACTTGGCGACATGTGGTTGGAGGAAGCTATCAAAACTTCCACCATCAATTAAAGCTTGAAACACCTTACCATTGATGGTTACTTTGACGCATATAGTTGTTGGACCCTGGGAGCCATGTAGAGCATTATAAGATAAATGGTGATGAAGCACCTGCTCTTCTAATGTTGCTATATCCAGGCTGGGATTATTCTCCGCCATGAGTATTGCATTTTGTTGTGGGTCATCATCATCAGTTAATTCCAACTGATAGAGCATAAAGTTCTTGTTAGGGCATTTGTGTTGTGGTGTAAACTTGTCATCGTACCAGAAACAAATGTCTTTCTCTCTACGAAGTTGTTGTTCCTCCATTGTTAGACGTTTAATTGGTGGCCGATTGTTATTCGGTAAAGGTGTTTGCGTTGGTGTTGGCAGCAACAGAGGTAAATTTGAACGTTGTGGTGGATGCATTGCCACTGGTAGATTATTCTGCTGATTGGTATAACGATGAGCATTAGGGCTCGGGGTCATCTTTAAGCGGAATGTGAATTTATCTTCATATAAACGAGCAAGGTTAACAGCTCTCATCAAGGAAGTGGGACACTGAGCCTTAACCTCCCGTCGAATTTCTTCCCTCAATCCACTGACAAAATAGTCCTTCAATGCCTCTGGAGGTTCCATGTTTGTCCGATTTGCCAACTTAACAAACTCAGTGTAATAATCTGTCACTGATCCTTGATGGGTAAGTTTGAAGAGAATCTCACGTGGTGATTCAAACGAGGACGGACCAAATTCAATCTCAAGTGCACACTTTAACTAGGACTATGAACGAAATAGAGCCGTGCATTGGGTCATCTGAAACCAGGGAATTGCCATCCCAGTCATGTGAAAAGCAGCTATTTAAATCTTTTCTTCCTCTGAAGTTCTACAAAAATCAAAGTATTAATCCATTGAAAAAAGCCAACTCAACACATCTTTGCCGTCAAATTTGGGAATATCAAAATGCACTCTACGAAATGGTTGTGGAGATTTCTGGTGAGAATCCACATCTGTTCTTGAGCTCGAGCCATGAGTGTTGCTCTCAAAAAGTTGTACGATAGAACTCTGTATAGCATCGAATTTATCTCGGTAGCCTCTGTCAAGCAAGCACGCTCTGTTCGTTGTTCTTCACGAGACTGCTCTAATAATTGGAATAACTTCTTTATATCAGCCTCCATTGATTTCATTCTGGTATTGTCAGTGATAGGCATGGTGAATGAAAGCACCAATTTGGTAGAGTGAAATAAAATAATCGAAACAGCAGAAACAATTTAATAGAATATTCAACAGTAATCCTCAATTGGATAAAAACATATACAGAATCTTATTGAATGAAACAGAGAGGTCCAGTATTATGCAGCAATTAAGCATTGATTCTGTTACAAAAACATCAAATTTCATAATGGTTGATCTTCTCCAAGATTGTTGAATGATTAAGATTGTTGAATGATTCAGCTCCGTATGGGTTAGACACTGTTCACCTAAATAAACCAGCCGAAGAACAATTTCAATGTTGAGAGAGAGAGAAGAAAACGGAATTCGGTTATAGAGAGAGAAAGAGTTATAGAATTTTCACCACATCCAAATCATGCCACAAAATCCTTGAGCCAAGTATTTGTAGTCTTAGCTCTGTTACTCCTTATACACGTGTCACCCTCGACCTCAGCTGCCAGCTTTTTCTTCCTTACAATTGCTCAACTTTCTCATTCTTACTCAATGTGGGACTTAGACTCACACTTGAATACCTAACAATCTCCCCCTCAAGTGAGAGTCCCTTCCACATTGGTACACTCCCCCTCGAGCCCCCTCAAGCGGAAGCATTTTCAAACACGAGTACCTTAAACACAAACGACCCTCACTTGTACCGCCGTTTACACACTTAAATGGGACACGCTTCCCCGAAACTTCTGTCAGGAAGACTTTCGATACAGGGTCAAACTGTACTCACCCAAGCCGCAAACCATCGGCTTTGATACCACTTGTTGGGTAATCCGAGGGAGAAAACCGGGGAGATCTCACAGAATGAGAACTGAGCCAACATATAAGGGAATGACATCACCTTCAACCCAAAACCTTAAGGCATTGGGTTTGTGGGTCTTCTTTCTTATATGTTGCTCAACTTTCTCATTTTTACTCAATGTAATGTGAGACTTAGACTCACACTTGAATACCTAACAATATACAGTCCGATAAAATATATTTATTTAATATTTATTAATCTAAAGAATCATAAACAAATGGTATTTTATATAGCCCATAAAGTGTACTTATTTAATATTTATTCAACTTATAGTTTAAACATCAAGTTTAATATAATTGGAATAATTACAAATTTATAAACATCAATTTTAGCATGTTGTCTCTTTCATTATCTCATAAACAATAGTATATTGTCGACTTCCAATCAATGAACCTATATTGGCTTTTTATTTCTCTTCTTCTCTCCTATTTTGAATTCCACCAGCGCAAGAATCTCTTTGCATAGAACAATAGTGAAAAGAGGCAACATGAGACAACTTCATCTTTGCAATAGTCATTATCACAAAAAAAATGAAAAAAAAATATGAAACTTAATTTGTATAAAAGATAACTCAGAAATGTAACTTTCAAAGAATTCTAAGTGCAAAAAGACTGACATAAGTTGATGCCTATTCACTGTGGTCATAATGATGGTTGAGATTTAGACTTTACTTAAATTACTTAGATTAGCATCTTGTGAGATCTTTTTGATTGGATAGGAATTTGATTCCCTATAACATTAAAGGTCTTTTTCACTTTTTAAGATTACATTGAGTAAAATTTACAACGACAGATAATTAAGAGTTCCAGGCATATACATGTTGAATTGGCGATCAGATATCATGGAAATATAAGCTCACCTTTCATAATTTTTTCTTATCTGGGCAACAAAAACATTATTCTTCACAAGAGCAATGTCTAAATTGTTGTTAAGCTCCACTTTAACACTAGAAAAATTTTAAAGGTTAATTATATTTTTGGTCCCTCAAAAAAGTTTGATAGGTCATTATTGACTCTATTTTATATTAAAGTACACTTTTAGTTATTGATTTTATACTAATGCATAGATAGAAAACTTTAAAAGTGGATAGTTGCAGTAAGTGAGGCACCTCCAATCAGGTCATTTACTCTAGCGAGTTCTAATTAAAGATAAATGATTAGTTGAGCTGCTGCAATAAACCAGTAGGGAATGGAACCACAACCTTTGATTAGAAATGTTCATCCTTGAAACTAAAATTTTTGAACCATGGATGATTATATTACCCATGTTATTCTACCTTTAATTTACGTGTAGCCAAAATTGTCAGACTCCGTACTGTGTTCGTTTTTGATTCATTTACCTCATTCGAAGTCTTTCATTTGCCTCTCTTGTAAATTATCTTCGCCATTTGATGTAACACATTGTGATCCACACACATCAAGATCAATAAAAGAAAGCATTGTGACAGATAGAACTACATCAATCCAAATTAATCAACAGCAGCAACTAGGTTGTATCCATACTGCACCGTAAGGAAAGTCAATAACCATCATTTAGTATGTTGGTTTTAAAGACTTATCAGATTTGGGCGCACTATTACCACCTGTTTTTACAACATCACTCCTGTAATCAATGCCATCACCTGCCAATAAACACTGGATAAAAATTAATTTCTCTAATCATCTATTTTGCTATTTCAAATCACAATTTTTTTAACCACTATTTTTTACTTTAATTCACCAGGAAATTCTAGAAATCATAGACAAGTAGTGAGATTAGTCCCAATGCCTGCCTAGATTAGATGTAGAACAAATCAAATTAAACCGAAAGTAAAAAAAAAAAAAAAAAAAAATATATATATATATATATATATATATATATATATATATATATATATATATATATATTACCTAAGGCAATGCAAATGAGAAGTTTTCCAGAGAAATATTACCATTTTGCCAGCACTTATAAAGTAATTGATAAACCAAATACTTCAGACACCACGAAGACTACACTAAAAGCAACAAAAATGGATAGTGGAAAAGTACCTGAATAGCTTTCTTTGAAAAATAACGACCATCACCAAATACAACTACTGTTACACCTACAATCCTACAGTAAAATGAAACAATCTCCCAAAACAGCAATGTGCTATTGGGATGGATGATAATTACTAACAGCTGTCAAACCAATTACTACACAGATTTCCTTTTTTTCACTATTTGCGTTACTAAATTAATCATTTTCATATATATCAACATATTACTAGCATACATTTTTTTTTTTTTTGCATTACAAAACAACGACCTTTAATCAGAATAATATTCTTTGAATTCCTGGCAAGCCCTGGATATGTCCCTAAACTTATGAGCATTGGAAGAGTGGGATGTATGCCGATTCTTCCATTGAAATGTGCAAAAGGGATGGTGGGGTAATCATATTGAAACGATTATCACCTAACCCTGGCAGAAAGCAATGGCAAAATGGATTGAATGAAACTACTAAGTTTGCCTCTCAAACGGCCGACGGTATTCTTCAATGTTGTTTTACATGTCTTCTCAACAGGAAACTCGCTGATCAGTAGCATTTGCATCTGTATCTCCAGATACCTATAAAGACTGGCGCCGGCAATGTTAGTGAGACTGAGGGATTGATTACTGTGCATAAATTTTGTGACAAGAAATCCAGCTAGAAGATGTTGATCAGCCCTCACAAGTTGTGAAATGAAATTAGGGAAAATGATCCTTGTTAAAAGAAGTAACTGATTCTCATGATCTTCATTGTTGTGAATTCCTCTACCTGACACCAGAGCTTGTTGAGATTGATTGGATAAGTTTCACAACCAAATAGCAGATATAAGAGAAAATAGTACCATAGGTAGAGTCAGTGATGATAGAAGTAAGAATTCCAGAAGATAAAATAAGAATTAATAACTCATAGTCCTTGCTCCTTGATTGAGGTATGCCTTGTCTTGTGCTAGCCTCAACTGCACCCAAGCACTGCAACTGTAATGTTTTGTAAGGCAGCAATAGTGCCATCTTCAAAGCCAGAAAGCAATCAATGCTAAGTGCCATCTGAATTAAGCTGCAGGCATCATCTTCATCAAGTAACACGGCATTGGGTTTCAAAGATGATTGATCAATAAGTCTCAGCACATCACTAAACCTTGAAAGCCTTACGAATTTTCTGAAAATCTCCGCCCAACACACATGCAAAGGGTGAACAAAAACAGAGTCTTCTATCTTCTCTTTCTCAGGATTGTCTACTCCCTCAAGGCTTTCCCATCCCTCGTCCCAATCATCATTGTTCCAGTCATTTCCTCCATCAGTTGCTTCAGCAATGGTTTCTCCATCTTTCCCTGCAGTGAAAAGTCCATCCCACTCTTCCAAAATAACCAGAAGAGCATCAAAGTGGAGATCTTCACTAGCTTCTCCACACAACCCCATAAAGCAAGACATGGCCGTGTCTGCATTCAATATATCATCAGGGGTAATTTCTATGCTAGGAGAGATTGGGGCCGCAAGCTGAGATCATTTAAGAGCAATCAAAGTATTTTTAACCCTACTAGAAGAGTCTTTGTGATCTGGCAGCCACTTGTCAACATCAGTCTCGCTCTTTCTACCACCATAAATCAATTCATTCCAATCTTCCCATGGTTGAACATTGGCTAGTATTTCTGCAGAGAAACCCCTAATATTTTTACCCGAGATAAACTGCATTAGCTCTAGCACAAAAACTCTGACTGAACTTGGCAACTGCAAATTGTCAGAGAATTGAACCATTCTTTCCCAAATTACATGTCTAACACATTGCATAACTTTTAAGTCACCTTCTAGCTTGCTTAAAGAAGACAATATATGATACAGGTTCTGGCTCTCATGGGATCCACTT
>Ga0209489_106372_pt1 | contig 19068 bp, 6 predicted proteins | sample SiratrowhiteBW_FD_187527 | JGI IMG/M metagenome (GOLD analysis project Ga0209489, IMG submission 187527) | Root nodule microbial communities of legume samples collected from California, USA - Siratro white BW (SPAdes) (version 2) | ecosystem: Host-associated > Plants > Roots > Nodule | place: USA...
AGAAAAAAAAAACACAACCAAATTCACAAAAAAAAAACCAGAATTGCACGCAAAACAACAAGATATACAATTGGAAGAAGGATAAGAGATTAAGAGCAACAGAGAAGCAAAGAGGTAGTTTGTGTTTTCTATCAAAAGCGGGATGTTGTAAATGCTATGTGTTGTTGTTTTGTTGTTTCATTTTGATGCCTGAAAAGCACTATACATTCACGTCAAAAACCTCCCATTCTTAATTCACATTTATTCATAGTGCTTTTCTTCATTCTAATTCAAACATACTCTTCACCTCACTCATGTAAAACCCACATGCACCCACACACTTATTCCTCATCCATTCCACACCACACTATCCCCCTTTCATGACTGTTGTTGCCCAAATGCCATATGTAATCCACTACAAGAAAAAAGTTATTTAGAGACCAATTTTTAGCTATCAAATGAAATGGTTACTAATTGTGACCAAAATAGTCACCAAATTAGGTTTTGATTGCTAAATAACTACAAAATAGAAGTAATGATTGAATTTAGTAATCAATTAAGTCAAATAATTGGTATCTAACATTAGCTACGAAGGTTTTAGTGACCTATGTCATTAGATTCTAAATTAGTCTCTAACTTAATTAGATACCAATTTAGAATCTAATGGCATAGGTCACTAAAACTTTGGTATCTAATGTTAGATACCAATTATTTGACTTAATTGGTCACTAAATTCAATCATTACTTCTATTTTGTAGTTATTTAGCAACCAAAATTTAATTTGGTGACTATTTTGGTCACAATTAGCAATCATTTCATTTGGTAGCTAAATATTAGTCTCTAAATAGCTTTTTTCTTGTAGTGATCCCACCATGCCGCTCTCTTGAAGTAGTGGTGCCTCGCTGCTCGTCCAAGCCTAACCGAATGCCTTTCACCAAGCCGAATCGTGTGTGCCTTTCACAAAGTCTAACTGAATGCCTTTCACCAAGCCGAACCGAGTGCGTCTTTCACCAAGCCGAACATAGTGCCCTTTCACAAAGTCTAACTGAGTGCCCTTTCACCAAGCCAAACCGAGTGTGTTTTTCACCAAGTCTAACTAAGTGTGCCTTTCCCCAAGCCAAATCGAGTGTGTCTTTCACAAAGTTTAACCGAGTGCGCCTTTCACCAAGCTGAACCGAGAGTGCCTTTCACCAAGTCAAACCGAGTGCGCCTTTCATCAAGCTGAACCAAGTGTGTCTTTCACCAAGCCAAACCGAGTGCGCCTTTCACAAAGCCGAATCGAGTGCCTTTTTACAAAGTCTAACTGAGTGTGCCTTTCACCAAGCCAAACCAAATGCCTTTCACCAAGCCGAACCGAGTGTGCCTTTCACAAAGTTTAACCAAGTCCACCTTGCACAAAGACTAACCGAGTGCCCTTTCACAAAGTCGAACCGAGTGCACCTTTTACAAAGTCTAACCAAGTGTGTCTTTCACCAAGCCAAACCGAATGCCTTTCACCAAGCGGGACCGAGTGCCCTTTCACTAATATGTTTTGTTAAAAATTATGGACCCATTGAGTTTAGCTTTTTTTAACTCTTGCTACCTGCAACACTTATTTTTTCACCACGCATCATTTCTTCTTGCGCTTTATTTTAAAAAAATTCGATTAAATATTCAAATGATCGCAAGCGTGAAGCGATATCTAACATGAATTTTTAAAAGATCTTTTATTCACCTTTGGTTCATAGGAGTATTGAGCATTGTCGTTCGCATCTCCTTGTACTTTTACCAACGAATCATAAAAATATCAAATTTTAAAGATAAAAAAATTATACAATAGAATTTAGATATTCATGACCGTATGCGTCATCTCATATCTAAATTTTATTAAAACCAAATTTTTAAATTTTAAAAAGAAGTAAAAACATTAAATAATTTGATTAAATATTCAAATGACCATGTCAAGCAATATCTAACACAAAATTTTATAAAAAAATTATTTTCTTTATTTAACTATACACAAAATTGGTACATCACTTGTATATATTTAATCCTCTAATTTTGATTAAAATAAAAAAATAGAGAGAATATTTTTATTTTTATATTATTTTATTTATTTTTGTTCATCTCTTTATTTTCATAATACAATCACATAATTTTAAAGAGCTAAATAAAAAAGTAAAATAAATAATAATATTAGTCATTTACTTAACGTTGTAAAGCCTATGAAAATGAACATTTTCAGCCAATTTGACTTAGCAAATATTTTATATCAGTAACATAAGTGATACTAATTGAAAAGTTATAAATTAGGACCAAATAATGTTGTATATAACAACAATGATCAATATAATTATTATAACTTCAAAACATCTAAATAAGCAAAATTATTTATACTACAAAAGAAGAACTCACAAAAGATAGATTTTTTCGATTTAAAATCATAAAATAATATATTTGTAATTTTTTTCTATATTGTTTTGTTTTTCTATTTTTTATATAAAATTTAAATTCATACTTGAATTCTTTATTTTGTGAGTCTCTTTTAATTTGATATATTTTCTTTCAAGCATAAATATTCCTTAACCATTAATAATTTTGTTATAATTCTTATTTGAATTATCATTTACTTATTATAATGAAACATGTTTGTGAAACTTTTGTAAAGAAAAATTTAATATAAGGAATCATAACTTAAAAGACTTCTAATTTAAAGAATCATTTCTTATTTAAAGAGTCATTATTTAAGATGATTCACTCATCATATACTTGTATTTGTTTAAGTTATTAAGATAAATTATGGGTTCTAATATCATTAATAAATTTCTTAAAACAAAATCCATAAAAAGAATTTAATATTAATAAATCACCAATAAATATCTATAAATCATCAATAATTAGCATAAATCATCAATATTTTCTTAAATAATCCCCATCACCAAATATATTTTATAGTAGACATTAATCAACTCTTTTAATGGTTAAATTTAGTAAACACTTTTTCAAGAGTTTAGTTTAAATCATCAATAATTATGAACCCAAAATTTCCAATTCTCTAAATAGTAAAATTAACTTAATTACACATATTAAATGTTTAATCTTGAAATTAATATGCAAGCAAGAAACGAGGTGTCTCTCATATTTCCTTTTAAATCTCTTGACACTTTTGGCTCTCGTTCTCATGGTGGTTTTTCCATTTTGTTAGTTGTTTTAAAAAGTATATTCGTGGTTCTTGAAATTTTATGTACTTTTGTTTATGATTTTTCATGATAAAGGGAGGACTAATGATGCATTTATATAAGTAAGAAATTGATAAGAACTCTTATAACCGGTATCTTAATGTTTCCTAAAAAATTGATCTGACTGGTACGTGTCGGGTGCTCTTACTTTTCTAATTTTAGTAGTTGGAAAAACAATTTTCTTAATTTAATTATGAAGTTTTATATTTTGAGTCGAAGTTTTTATATTTTCGACACCCACTTTTGTTTGAGTCGGTCCTAAGCACTCATTTTATAGAAAAAAGGTCCCACATCGGGACCCGGGCTTTGTCTAAAGAATACAGAGCTACTTCTTACTGGACCTGTCTTGATCGGAGAAAGGGGCTTGAGACAGGTGTGTAGCCCTATGCAAGTTCCAAGGAAGAAATTGACCGTTGTCACAGTCATTCACATGGTCTGCTTGACCAATAGAACAGGGCTTACACCCTCCTGATCCATAATTTTGTGATTCACGACATTAATGGAGTTAATATTGTTTTTAAGATTTTAATGTGCGATCTTTTATAATTTGAAAAATCAAAATTATATTAAATATTTTTATTCATAAGATTAAGAATTTTTTTCGTATAAAATCGAATCTTAACTCTTAACACTTTCAACATATGATATCACTGTGTTTAATGAGAACTTTTTTTTGTTTGACTTGGGTTATTGAGATTATAAAACTGAATTCACATAAAAATTTTGATTATTTGAATTTAGTAAAAGATGATAAAAAATAAAAATTATAAAAATTTATGAATGATGTAATAAATATAATTAATAAAATATTATTTTAATAAATAAAATTATAGTTAAAAATAATTTAAAATTAAATATAATTAATTTATTAGATGTAATTAACAAATTATTATTACTTTAATTAAAAAATTATAAAAATATCAATTATTATTTTTAATTTTAATATTAATATTATTAATAATTTTATTATTTTATTATTATGTTATTTTAATTATTATTATTATTTCATAATTTTATTGAATTTATTTATTATTTAACATAAAATATATATTAATAAAATATTAAATTTATTTTACTTTATTAATCATTTTTATATTATTATAAATTTAACTTTTATGTATATTTTTAAAATATTTATTATTTTAAAATAAAATAAATATTTTTTACATTTTATTTAATTATAATATATAAAATAAATTATTATACAATAAAGGTAAACTTTTTTCGTATATCAGTGAAGAAAATTTAGGCGAAAAAAGTTTTGGTTTTTCCGTACTTTATTTTCTTTGTTTTTCATACTTTTAAGAACCTGTTTGCATTTGCGAATAGACTATACAGAAATAAAAAATGCGGAAAACACAAATTTTAATTAATAAAATAATAATTTATTATGAAAATAAAAAAAAGAGAAATAATTTTTTTTCTTCACTACAAACGAAAATTTCTAAAAAAATTCTACAATATCTAATAAAATAATAATAAATTTAATTAAATTATAAAATGATAATAATAATACAATAAATTATAAATATTAATATTAATAATTATAAATAAAAATTTTAATAAAAAATATAAAAATATATAAATAATTTATTATAATTAATTATTATATATATATATATATATATATATATATAAATAATGTATAGTCGATTACGTTTTAAGGTAATCGATTATTCATATATAATCAATTATGTTAAAATGTAATCGATTATATATAATATAATAATAAATATTATATAATATTATTAATATAAATATATTTATAATTTAATAAAATTAAATATAAATATTTAAAATTAATTATAGGATAATAATTATTTTATTATTAAATAATAATAATAACAATTTTTAAATTAAATATTATAAATAATTTTACATTTTAAAAAGTTAATATTTTTAATTAATAAATAAATACATTTTATAATAAATTAAATTTATTTTAAATATAATTATTATTTTAATATTTTTTATATATTTTTTAAAAATTATTAATTATATTTTATTTTTAATTTTATCAGATAAATTTATAATTTTATATATTAAAATATTATTATATTTATCACATTATTTACAAATTTTTATAAATCTTTCATTTAAATTTTATCATTTTTTTTAATCTAAATAATCAAACTTTTTTTTTAAATAATCTCAAATCTACTTTTTCAAATTCACTCTCCAATCTAAACAAATTTTAAATATATTTTCACGCTTCACAACTTTCTAGAAGAACAAAATGTAAATTTACGATCTTGATCCCTACATTATACATATCCTAACATTTTGTACTAACATTTTAAAAATAAAGCTAATTTTGTTTAATTATTTTAATATTAACAAAAAATTTAAATACTCACTTTAATATTTATTTATTATACATTTTATCTTGTAGATTTTAGATTATTTTATGTAAGGAATAATTAGTTAATTAAATATTTCATAAAATTTGATATTTAGAGTTACGGACCTTATTTTCTCAAACTTAATTGTAATTATCTAATTATATATTTTTTATTTTTTGTTTTATAGTAGTTAGTGTTTTTATCATAATAACTATCAAAGATTTTGATTATATTGTAAACACTATTGTTTATGGTAATCCATTATATGACAAACACATCATTAACTTTATTATTAATGTGGAGACTTTTAAAATTATAATGAGAAGTAATGTGTGCTTGTCATTAAAGAATTATTTGTAACAAGGTTGACAATGATAAAGTCACCTATGAGTTCAAATACTGGTATTTATTAATGATGAAATTAAGGAACAAGTTGAGATTTAGAAGGAATTGGTGAATTCTAAGGAGATGAAAGAAGGAATGGAGGATGAAAATAATAGTGTCAAGAAGAAATTTATACAAAGTTAAGTTGTAAGATGTTTGTAGTCATCATGAGATTGACTAATAGAGAAAAAGATTAATGTAAGGACTGGTTTTGCTTAAGAGCTTGAAGTTTCAGTGTTAGAATTAAGAAGAAAATTGAGATTTGAGAAGAGAAAATAGTGCATCATGAGATCTATTAAATCTCAAGTTTAGCAAAGATGATGCATTATGGTTCGTCTTTTTAAAGATAATCCACGTTAGAGTTCTTAAAGCAGATTTAACACAATCCATCAATCAAAACTTGTTGAGACTTTAGATGGTTTAAAGTTATACTAAACATTTTTATGTCAATAGACTATCTATAAAGTTTTGATGATAATAAAAACTACAAACGTTTTATCTGCTTAAATATGTTTATTATATTTAAACTCTATTTGAACATACTAACATGTGTTTTGTAACAACTGAAAGAAATAGTAAACCACCTACTATTTATAACCAGTATTTCAATAAACGATCTATATAGACTATTTTATATAAGATGTTTTTAATTAAGTTATTAAAGTCATAATGATCAATTTTTTCTAGATAAATATTAAGAGTTCAAAATGATCTTACAATGACTACAAATTTTTTTTTATTAAAGACATTTGTATGATTAATAGTGTAATGGACATCAATGACTATCGAATTGATGGAAGACCTTTGAATAAGGGACCAACCACAACCATGGCCAAAAGAATACAAGAAGAGTAAGACTTGACTGATCTCAGCAAGGCCAAAGTTGTATCATTATGGGTCAAACTTTAGTTTATACATTTGTATAGAGTATATTAGGATTTTTTAGACTTTATATTAGATCAAATAGTATAGAATAATTGGGTCACGTATTTGGTCAAAGTAAATTAAGATTTTGGATCTTGTATTTAGGCCTTGATTAGACTAGATTTATAATTCAGGTTTTTAACCTAGTTAGGGTTTTTATTAGATTTCTCAAGTCCAAGAGAAATCCTAGAACATCCACTTGCAAGAAAGATAGCACAAGACACATGACAAGGAGCATGAAGGGTGTGAATCAAGTAAGGAAAGTGCGAGTAGATATGTGTCATGCTCTCACCAATTTTTGTCAAATAAGTTGGGTTTTGAATTCAATTTTTTTATCTTTTGGTTCCCATTTTGAACATTTTCTAGCAATACAAATAAGAGTGCTTGATTGTAAATTTTAATTTAGAATGAGTAATAAAATGTTGTTAACTTGGTATTTCAACTTGTTTAGAAGTTTTCTCTAAAGTAGTCTCTTTTTTAGACTTTTACTTAAACTTTTTCTCGTTGAGTTGGTCTAATCTCTCACTAAACATATTCCTCTCTTCCATTTCAAAACCAAACCATGCTTCTACATTTCTATATGCATCTGCCAACTTCTATCATTCTTCATTAAAGAAGAAACTCCATATACATACAGAAGAAGAAAGCTCTCCAATTTCAAGTAAGCATATATGTTTAAATGATTTTTCATATTAGACAGAATTGAGTTGTCTTACACCTCAAAATCCAAATTGACATTTCATCATGTAGTTAATTAAATTTTTATTTTTATAACTGAAGAGAAAGTCTTGAAGAGGTAGAACTAGTTTGTGTAAGCAAATTAGTTATAGTTAATTATTAGTTTCTTTTAAAGGGAAATTCAATGAGTTGCAGTTCATGGAGATTGGCATGGCTGACTCATTAAAAGAGAAAATTCCATTACTAGTCAAAGGGTATACAATCATAAAATGGTTACACATATAGATGAGACATTTTTTTTTGACAGTTTTACCAGAAAATTATTTATAACAACTAAAATCGCATCCTCACAAAAATAAATATGGGTTAGGAATTCATTTGTCTTTTTAAAAAGTTAAACTTAGCAAACTAATAAAAAAATCATTCTTATTCACTGACATAACTACATTCAAATTTTTAAGAAAAGAAACCAAAATAAATTTAACAAAAAAGATAAAAAAGTAAAAATATTATTAGTCTACTTTTAAAATTTTGACTAAATTACCATCATTTTACTATCACCAAATAATGATAATTTTATTTTTCATGATCCAAATTTTATATTTCTTATAGATAATGTTTATAGTTAGAAAGAAAGAAAGACATTTTATTTAAATAAGTATGAATAAAATGAAATGAGTGTGATTTTTGGAATATTTATTTTTTACGAAAAATAGAAATAAAAGTAAACAAAACATTTTTTTATTTTGGAAGGGGCTCGACAAGGTTTAACCTCGCTCCTACGTATCTCCATCAGAGATGGAGAATCAGAGTTACGTAGTTCTATGGTTTGAAAATTGTTTGTTTGAGAATTTACTATTTTTTAATTTTTAAGATTTTTATATTTTTTAATTTTAGAAAAATTTAGTGTTTTCGGAAATTAAACTTCATTTTGGATATCGCCTGATGCATACGACTCTTTGATATCCCCAAATGAAATTAAAATTTTTTGAATTAAATCTCGCATAACGCTAACGGTTATTTAGGAATTTAATCAAAAAATATTTTCATTAAAACCTCGCATAACGTGTATAGCCATTTAGAGATTTTAATCAAAAGTTTATTTAGAAAAAATAATATATATTTTTTACTTATTTTAATCAAAAGTTTATTTAGAAAAAATAATATATATTTTTTACTTATCTATGACAAAAAAAAAAATGAAAACAAACTAAAAAAAATAGATAAGAAAGTTAGAAATATAGGGATTTAAAAAAAAAAGTAACTTATCGGGTCAAAAGCCCAACTCCACTTAAATGTCTAACGTTCCCTTTTTTTCCTTTTTATTCAATGGCTAAAAACAGAAAAAAAAGATTAGCTAGCCTAGACTAATTGCATCAGCGTTGCCCCTTCTCCTTTTTTCCAAATCATTCATTCATATTATGCCTAATAAAAATGGGCTAAGCCCAAAACAGACTCACAATGCGCTTTTTTTAATTCAATGCCAAATAAGTTTAGTGTTGCTTACATTTTTTTTTTCAATTCAAAAGGTTCACACGTGGCCTAATCATATATATATATATATATATATATATATTGTGCTTGAAAGAAAAGAAAAAGTTTTTTTTGCCAACCTTATGTGGCTTACACCCTCTTGCCACCGGCAGATGTGACAATTTTTCCAACGTGGCTAAGGGTATATTTGGTAATTGGTTGACAGAGTGATGATACATGAGTCAAGAGCATTTATGTATTTTTCAAAACGATGAGAATGTTTGAAAGGGTTTGTGTGTTTAGTAGGTTTAGGGTGAGGGAGGTGCAGAGTAGTGTGAGCAAAAGGGTTTGAGCGAAAAGGTGTGGGGGAAGAGCATTGAGGACGGTAAACGACGATGACGGTGGGATAGTTAGACGGTGACGATGACGGTAAAGGGATAGGGTTTTGGGTACAATGATTTTAGGGAAGGAGAGCGTGCAAGGGTGAGTGGTTGACCAAACACAGTTAAGAGAAGGAGTTCGACGACTCGATTGGTTTGTTTTTATGTTTATTTACGCATTTGATTTCTTGGTTTTTCATTGCTTTGGTGGTATTGCTGTGGTATTGGGATTCAGTGTTGGTGTAAAGGAATGATTTTTTATTTTCACTGGGATTGAATAAATAGTTTGTTCATATTTGTCTCCTGATGTGGTATCCTATAACTTCCAAGGATTTTTACGATTTTTTATAATTAGTTAAATAGTGTATTGATATTTGTCTTATGTTGTGGTATCCTATAACTTCCAAGGATTTGTGATTCCATATAAGTTTGTTTTTTTATTCAGATTCACAATCTATTCATACATTATATCTATGATGATAGGTTATCCTTTGGATCTATTATATGTTTGCCTGGAATGGGTACCCTCCTCTGCCATCGAATGCATGTGAGTCACTAGAAGAAACAACTTTTTTCATAGCTGCAAGGGTGCATGGTTTTTAGTTTTTCACAAGGACACAGACAAGCATGTCATTGAATTGCATCGCATGAATTGAATTATGAAAGTGGTAAAAGGTTTATAGGTTGTCTAGCTCCTTTTACCATATTTTTGTTGTAGCTGTTACATATATTCCCTATTTTGTTAAAAAACTTTTGGTGGAAAAACTGTCACTCCAAATGTGAGATTATATAATTTTTGTTTAGTTTAGGAAAGAGTGATCAATTTCTGAATTGGAACACTAGATTCCAAATTATTCTTGGTGTAGCACGGGGATTGCAATACCTGCATGAAGATGCATTTAAGAATTGTTCACCGAGACATCAAAGCAAGCAAAATTCTTCTTGATGAGAAGTTTCAGCCTAGGGTTGGAGACTTTGGGCTAGCTAGGTTCTTCCCCGAAGACCAAACTTAGCACTCAGTTCGCAGGAACATTGTAAGTCCTCTATATTTGAAGCTACCACATTGTCAGCCTAAATTCTTGGAACACTAAGTACAATGCATTAGGTAGCTTCACCTAATATTAACCTTAAGATAAAAACTAGTGTAGTATGAATTGGTGACACTTTATTGCATTGATAATTACTTTTTGGATAAAAATCTCTTCTAGTACCTTTATAGCCAACATCATGATCATAACTCTATAACAATGTACTCATCCTAATTAACTAATTAAGGTATCATTTAGAGTAAAGCTATCATTCTTGACTTTTGTATTAAACATCCAAAACTCTCTCAGGTTTTTATGAAACATCATTCTTGAATTTCTTGCCATTTTTTGGCTAAAGGCTATACAGTATGCCATTGGATGAGAGTTGTCCAAAAAGGCAGTCATTTATAGTTTTGGAGTTTTTGTGCTTGAAATCATCATTTGCAGAGAAAACACAAACCTTATTTTACCAAAAAAAAAAATGCAGTACTTCCCTGAAAATGTAAGCTCTCAACTTATTATAAGTACCATGTTACTCCTCAAGAGGCTTGTTGAAATTAATGTTAATTACTTACAGGCATGGAAACTTTATGAGAAATCAATGTTGATGGGAATAGTTGATCCAAAGCTAAGGGAACATGGCATGGAAGAAAAGGATGTTATGCAAGCGTTTCAGGTTGCCTTATTGTGCCTTCAGCCACATGCAGATTTGAGACCTGCAATGGCATTTAGAGTAATATATACAAATGGTTGAAGTTAGAACCTCGATTTTGAATAAAAAGTAGGGCTGTCAGATCGTCTTGGACCACATCTTTCAGGAAGAGACATAAGACAAGCCAACCAAAGAGTGTAGTGTAGCTGAGTTATGAAGATCTGTTTTTGGAAATATATATTGTAGTTTTCATACAACTGAATATTGTATATTTGATAAAGCTAAATGAACTTATGTTTGAGACACCTGATAATTGTAATTTTGAGTTGTTGTAGGAATTTTGTTTATAATGATTGAGTTATTTCTTTGGATGAAATGAAAAATTGAGACAGAATTTGTGAATATGATTTGTTGTTAATATATAACTATTTAGATTTGATATGATTTGTATGACAAAGGATCGCATTTACAGCATATTTGATTTTTTATGGTCACTTCATTCCTTGAACTAATTTTAGAAATGGAACAGATTTGGTTCATTGGTGATGTGTACTCTGTTGAATGTCACATCTGTACAAAAAGTTATATGCAATTAAGCATTTAAATACACAGGATTCAATACATAAATGCGAAGTGAGGCTTTTGACGTTATAAATGTATGACTTAGTTCATGTCATTGGTTAGTGGTTTTCGCTGACCCAAGCCACAATTGTGGTGAACATCATAGTGGAAAACATTTTAGACTTTGTTTGGATTAGGAAATGGATTTGAGGGAGTTGACGTGAGATGAAAATGTGTAGAAAGTTTAGTTGTTTGGATTAAGGGAAAGATGGTGAGAAAAAAAAGTTTATAAAAGTTTGTGAGTGATGTGATAGGTGTAGTTGATAAAATAATTTTTTAATACATAAAATTAGCGATAAAATCAATTTAAGATTAAATATAATTAATTTATTGGGTGTGATTGATAAATTAGTATTATTTTAATTGACAAAATTATAAAAATATCAATTATTTTAAAATTAAATTGAAATAAAAAATTATTATTGTTTATAAGAACGTTATTTCATAAATTTATTTTGATTATTATTATAATTTTAATTTTATTATTCTTACTCTTATTATTTATGATTTATTATTATTTGTAGTTTTTATTATTAATATTATTGATATTTTGTTTTTTAATTATCTTATCTTTATTACTATTATATAATTTATTATTTCTCATTTTTCTTAATATTTATTATTATTATTTTATTAAATTAATTATTATTTTAATAATTATTATTTTTGTTATCATTGATTTATCTATAATTGATTATATTTATTTTGTTGTTGTTACTATATACTTCTTTAGATTTGATATGATTTATGTGAAAAAAGATCGCATTAACTGCATATTTGAATTTTTTTATAACTTAATGACTTGAACTGTTGTGGTGAAGAGCATGGTAAATAAACATGCAATGATATTACCCACGTAGGCCATGGAGGGAGAGACACATTTGGTTCAATTTTGCTATGTTCTTTGTTTGCTGTATTCTGTGGTCATAAAGTCCTGAGCAGTTAATCACTTAAATACATATGGTTAAACAGATAAATTTGTAGTGAGGTTTTTGACCCAGAACATGTGTGAGTTGCTTCCTGTTGAACCAAGGCAGAGTTATGGTCAAGAGAATGGTAGAGAACATGTAATGATATTACCTACATAGGCCAGGGAGGGAGGGACACATTTGGTGAAATTTTAGTGTGTTATTTGTGCGCTATCTTAAGTGTTCAAAAAGTAATGAGTAGTTAATCACTTAAATACACATGGTTAAACAGATAAATGTGCAGTGAGATTTTTGACCCATAACGTGTGTGAGATGATTCCCACTTAACCCAGGCCGAGTTGTAGTTAAGAACATGGTGGAGAACATGCAATTATATTACCTACGTAGGCTAGGGAGGGAGGGACACATTTGGTTCAATTTTGTTGTGTTATTTGTTCGTTGTGTTAAGTGGTCATAAAGTCCTAAGCAGTTAATCACTTAACTACATATGGTTAAACAAATAAATTTGTAATGAGATTTTTGACCGCAAAACATTTGTGATTTGGTTTCTGCTCATGCAAGGCAAAGTTGTGGTGAAGAGCATGATAAAGAACATGCAATGATATTACCTACGTAGGCCATGGAGGGAGAGACACATTTGGTTTAATTTTGGTGTGTTCTTTGTTTGCTGTATTAAGTGGTCATAATGTCTTGAGCACTTAATCACTAAAATACATATGATTAAACAGATAAATTTGTAGTTAGGTTTTTGACCCCGAACATGTGTGAGTTGGTTCCTACTCATGTAAGGCAAAGTTGTGGTGAAGAGCATGGGAAAGAACATGCAATGATATTACCTACGAAGGCATGGAGGGAGACACACATTTGGTTCAATTTTGGTGTGTTCTTTGTTTGTTGTATTAAGTGGTCATGAAGTCTTGAGTAATTAATCACTTAAATACATATGGTTAAACAGATAAATTTGTAGTGAGGTTTTTCACCCAGAACATGTGTGATTTGGTTCCTACTCAAGCAAGGCAAAGTTGTGGTGAAGACCATGGTAAATAACTTTCAATGATATTACCTACGTAGTCCATGGAGGGAGAGAAACATTTAGTTCAATTTTGGTGTGTTCTTTGTTCGTTGTATTAAGTGGTCATGAAGTCCAGAATAGTCACTTAAATACACATGGTTAAACAGATAAATTTGTAGTGAGGTTTTTCACCCAGAACATGTGTGATTTGGTTGCTGCTCAAGCAAAAGAAAGTTGTGGTGAAGAGCATGTTAAATAACATGCAATGATATTACCTATGTAGGCCATGGAGGGAGAGACACATTTGGTTCAATTTTGGTGTGTTCTTTGTTCGCTGTATTAAGTGGTCATAAATTCCTGAACAGTTAATCACTTAAATACACATGGTTAAACAGATAAATTTGTAGTGAGGCTTTTCACCCAGAACATGTGTGATTTGGTTCCTGTTCAAGCAAAAGAAAGTTGTGGTGAAGAGCATGTTAAATAACATGCAATGATATTACCTACGTAGGTCATGAAGAGAGAGACACATTTGGATCAATTTTGGTGTGTTCTTTGTTTGCTGTATTAAGTTGTCATAATGTCTTGAGCACTTAATCACTTAAATACATATGACTAAACAGATAAATTTGTAGTTAGGTTTTTGACCCCGAACATGTGTGATTTGGTTGTTGCTCAAGCAAGGCAAAGTTGTGGTGAAAACCATGGTAAATAACTTTCAATGATATTACCTACGTAGGCCATGGAGGGAGAGACACATTTGGTTCAATTTTGGTGTGTTCTTTGTTCGCTGTATTACGTGGTCAGAAAGTCCTGGGCAGTTAATAACTTAAATACATATGATTAAATAAATAAATTTGTAATGAGGTTTTTCACCCAGAACATGTGTGATTTGGTTCCTACTCAAGCAAGGCAAAGTTGTGGTGAAGACCATGGTAAATAACTTTCAATGATATTACCTACGTAGTCCATGGAGGGAGAGAAACATTTAGTTCAATTTTGGTGTGTTCTTTGTTCGTTGTATTAAGTGGTCATGAAGTCCAGAATAGTCACTTAAATACACATGGTTAAACAGATAAATTTGTAGTGAGGTTTTTCACCCAGAACATGTGTGATTTGGTTGCTGCTCAAGTAAAAGAAAGTTGTGGTGAAGAGCATGTTAAATAACGTGCAATGATATTACCTATGTAGGCGATGGAGGGAGAGACACATTTGGTTCAATTTTGGTGTGTTCTTTGTTCGCTGTATTAAGTGGTCATAAATTCCTGAACAGTTAATCACTTAAATACACAGGGTTAAACAGATAAATTTGTAGTGAGGTTTTTCATCCAGAATGTGTGTGATTTGGTTCCTGCTCAAGCAAAAGAAAGTTGTGGTGAAGAGCATGTTAAATAACATGCAATGATATTACCTACGTAGATCATGGAGAGAGAGACACATTTGGTTCAATTTTGGTGTGTTCTTTGTTCGCTGTATTAAGTGGTCAGAAAGTCCTGAGGAGTTTATCACTTAAATACACATGGTTAAACAGATAAATTTGTAGTGAGGCTTTTTATCCAGAACAAATGTGATTTATTAACAAAAAAATCATCACCATCACCATCTACATTTTTGGGTGAGCACGAACAACTTTTCAACCACATTCACCAAGTCACACATGTCATACCTTCAAATGTGCACCTTTCATTTATGTGTTTAACAATGTCTTCTTAACTAATTAGTTTTAAGACCATTTCTAAGCATCAGTTGAAGTTGTCATAAAACACCAAAATGTAGTAAATTTGATCTTTCTCACCCTAATCATGTCACATATAAAAAATTATATATTAACACCAAAACACATTCCCAAATTCTGCCTCAATTTCACATTTTATCTAACAAATTAAGTCATATATTGTAAAAAAAAATTGTACAACAACTCAAAATTACAATTTTCAGGTCTATTAAACATACAATATTCAACTCTATCAAATATATAATATTCAGGTCTATCAACACTATAATATGTATTTCCAAATATAAGAAATCTTCAAAATTCAGCTACGAAGTCCTCCGTTACTTGGTTGTCTTACATTTGTTCCTCAAATATGTTGTCCAAGGTGTTCTAACAACCCTCTACACCTTTTTATTTCTTCAAATAACTGCAAAGACAAGAATATTGATTAGATGAGAAAGTTAAAGATAATTAATTATGTTTAAAATCACTTTCATCAATTTGAATAGAAACCAACGTCGGTAAAAACCATGAAAGTAAAAACATAAAGGTTGAAAATTATGGAAAGAGGTCACAAATTAACATAGATTAAGGATCCTGAGCTTTGTTTGGAGTTTTCACAACTTGATGATCTTAAGAAAACATTTACTCAACAAAATTTATCATGACTTGACAATCTAAAGGAAACATTTTCTAAAAAAAGTCAAATGATTGATGTTATTGTTAATATGTTGAATTTTGGTTGAATAACACTTCTAAGAATTGTTTGGGATAAGGAGTTACGAGAAGGCTAGTTTATGTACCCTCAGAGGACCACTTGGGCTCAGTTGGAGACTCTACAAGTGAATGATCATTCCCAGCAACACAAACATGTTTCTAGATCTCACGGCAGGAAACGATTAAGCTTTAAGTTGAATTGAAACATTAACTACCCATATACTAAAAATATGTAATCCAATTATCATGTAGAACTAGAATATGAGATCCAGGATAACATGTTAAGCATTGGGAGATCTACATGGCTACATGTTAAGCAAATTATCTTAATTCTTATAACTTACTAATGCCATAATAATAGAGAGTTTTGTTCACCCATTTTCAAAAATATAGCCAACCTAAAGTTCAGTTTTATCCCAAGGCATGTTGCAGTGATTCCCCTGAATCCATGCTATTTTTCAATTTTAGAATCTAGACGTGGAATGGCATAGAAGTCACTCCCACCAACTAGCACAACTGGTTCTGATTGTCACACAACTGAGTCAGACATCATATCAAATAATTGATGCACAATGTAAACAACCCTCAAGAAACTGAAAATAACACAAACTTTTCAAAACCTCAAACAACAATGAAATACTCATGTATATTCATACAAGATAATGAGGGAATATTTATCAATTAATTCGAATTATTTACTTAACCTTTACTTCTTTGAAGGCAAATTTCACTTTTAAAGAAAACCATATTAGTTCTGTCAAAAACCAACACACATGTCATCATATAACATGTTTCATCACATGATGCAACAAAAATCATTCAAAATCCAACATACTTAAAAAACGAAAATATAGCTAAAGAAGACTTGCGTTTCAAAGAGACCCACAAATTAACAACTCAACAACTCACCAACAAAGACAACGTTGAAATGGGATAACTACTCCTACACAAATAACACACCAGCAGACAGCGACAACGATGATTCTTCTCTCACACAAATCGCCCCAAGGTGTACTTGTGCCTTTCTGCGTTGAATAACGAAGACAACATTCGTACGCTCTGATTGCAAGACTAAGGCCCACTGATCTCTATTGTAAACTATGATGATATGCGAACGAACGGGCACTGGTTTCTTGATTTGTGATTACAAAGAAGCGGCACTGGTTTCTCGATTGCAAAGAAGCTGCTGTGGCGCCTTTCGTACAATAGCTTATCACAACCCTAAATTTCACCTTCTTGCCACGTTGGACCCAACTTACCACGTCATACATTTAATCCCGTCACTGCCACGTAGAGTTGTAAGGTGGTTGTAATGCCACGTAAGGTTGTTAACATATAACCACTCGAAAGAAAATTGCGCTAAGCCCAATTTCATGAACGTGTCACATTCCTTTCCCCAATGTCAACTTTCCTCATCACTCTCTTATCTAATTTCGTGCCAACACCAATATTCTCATCTATTTTTAATATTATTTCTCTTAAAAGAAAAATAAAAGTTACAAGATTTAATTTCCTCTCTCTCTCCCTTTTTTTCTATTACGTTCTTTCGCATTCCACGTTGCCAATTACCACTAATTTTCTATTGTAGGCACTAAATGGGCTTAAGCCCTATTAAAACTTTTTTATGCCTACCCTAAGCCAATTAGGGTTAAGAAATGGAAACACATAGTGGTTGCTACGGTGCTGACAGTGATATGGAGTTTGGAAAAGGGGCAATCTTGAGTGAGTGCTATGAGGTTCGCGGCGAGCCCACGTAGTGGCGGAAAAGAGGTGCGGGTTCAACGGTGGTGGTTCCATGGTGGCGGTTTTGTGGTGGTGAGATAGGGGAGTGAGACGGTGGGTCCCAAGGGTTGAATGAGTTGGTGTTGTTTTGATCATAGAGGGCAACGTTTGAAAGGGTAAAAGGCGCGGTGCGGAGGCTGTTTTAACGATGATGGAGACGGTGGTGCAGGCACAACGGTGTTAGGGTTTGGCAGAGGCGCCAAACAGCGGCAGTTGCCTCTTTTCCTTCTTTTTTTTGTGTTAGTATCAAATTTGATTGTTGTTTTTGCTAGTTTCCATTTTTTTGGTATTTTCTAAGTAACAGAAGCATCCAATGTCATGCCAAGGCAACAACAGCTTCTCAACTTCTGTTGGATGGTTCTAGATTTTCTTTCTATAATCAAACATATTTTTGAAATGTGTTTATGGAACTAATTATGCTTATTCACAAGTGTATATGGAAACGCTATGCTAGAACTACATTCAAAGCACATAGTCATTCAAGAGAACATAATAAGTGAAACAACAAACACAAATGAGAAGACATAGAACCAGATCAGTGAAATTATAAGCAATTACAAACAGAGCACAGAACCAGAACCAACTCAGTGCAACAATGAACAAGAATTAGAATACCTGTTGAGACCTAGTCTAATTTACGATTCTTTGCTCTCTTCTTGCTTTCTTCTTCCTTCAATTTCAAGCAATTTCTTCTTTGTTAAACTTGAGAATATTGGAAAAATCCTCTCAAACACTCTTGTAACTCTATTTTTCTTCCATCGAAAACTTCTCCCCCCCCTTTCTATTGGAAAGATAACGTATATAAAGGAGATGACCCTGAGTGCAAAAAATGTCAAAAAGAATATTGCCTCAATCACAATCGTTTTCTGCCGCATAGGGAACATGAACAACCTTGCAGGGGGACAAAAACATTTTTACATAGTAGTGGAGAAAACTCATTTGTGTTGTGGGTTGATTCTATGTTGGGTGTACGAAGATTTTGGGAGGAGAGAGGTTTGGAAGATTCTAAAGATTTTGGGGTGTGGAAAGTGATTGGGGAGTGTGAGAAGAGAAGATGATTGGGCCAAGATGCTAGGGGTGTGTAAAGAAAATGGCCTTGCTAGCCCAAAAATGAAAGTGGGGTGCTGGTGTCTCATGAAAATGATGCCTTATCATAAACACCAAGTATCTAGTATGAAATCTTATTTAGTATTACCATTTTTTGAAAAAGAGAAAACAAAAAAAAAAAAAAAAAA
>Ga0209489_106373_pt1 | contig 19068 bp, 6 predicted proteins | sample SiratrowhiteBW_FD_187527 | JGI IMG/M metagenome (GOLD analysis project Ga0209489, IMG submission 187527) | Root nodule microbial communities of legume samples collected from California, USA - Siratro white BW (SPAdes) (version 2) | ecosystem: Host-associated > Plants > Roots > Nodule | place: USA...
TTTTTTTTTTTTTTTTTTTTTTTATGTTATTTCCCGTTAAATGTCAATTTGAATTAGTTAAGTTGGAACTCTAGTTTTAGTTCAAATGCCAAAAGTACCCATTGAATTGTAGCTTCTATTTTACACGTGCCCATCTACTTCTTCAGTCTATTATGATATATAAATTTTCAAAATATATATTAGTCTTGATAAAGACAGATCCTTTTACTCTAGTTCTTAATTATTATTTTTTACTTTGAACCGTTCTTGTTGTTAATTTAATCTGTTAAAGTTAATATCAATAACATTATTACATGTTTTCTTAACAAAAGATTCTCAAATTATTAATATTGTCTTCACAAAAATATCAAATTAGCGCTTCAGGAGATAGTAAAACAAAACAACATATTATAGGAATAAAATATAAAAAAAAAAGTAACATTGGAACTAAATACAAAAATGTATATCTGTGAAGGACTAAAAAAATGCATATTTATAAAGACTATAATAAAAAAATGTATTACTTAGTATTTGATATAAAATTAACTTATTTCGAACAACTAAAGTAAAATAACATTTTTAAAACCTATTTAAAGTAGAAGAAAAACCTTGTGCAATTGACTATTGTGAGTTTCTGATAATAATAAACATAATAGAGTTGAATGAGGTTAAAAGTGATTAATTATTTTAACATTAAAATTATCAATTTAACAAATTTTTAAATGATTGATTGATACCCATAATTATAGGTTTCAAAATAATCATAAATATAACCCAGGCTTAAAAAGTGTTTAAATTAAATGAAGTTATTTTCAGACAGTGTATTTAGCCCATGAGCCAAAATGGCCTATTAATGGCAATTTCTTCTTTTGTAATTTTATAATTTCTTCTTACATCTTTATATTTTTAAATTTTTTTTTTCTTGGTTTATACATGTATTGAGCTTCCATAACTTTATTTTTCTTCCTCCTACTTCATTGAACCTGCTTCTGGTTTAGGTATTAAGATTTTGAGAAAGAATTAACGAAGAACAAAATTTTGAAGAACTTGAAGGTGGATAGCTTATTTAGTAAGTATTTATATGTTTTTTTTAGTAAGTATTTACATGTTTTTGTATGTTGTTCAACACAATTAAATTTTTATTTTTGGAATTTTTTCTATTGTTTAATCTAAAATTCAAAAGCCTTTCAGATTAAATAATATAAAAGAAAATATATAAACTTAGTGTTTTGTTTTGTATTATAATTTATAATACAAATTTAATTTTTGAATTTGTATTATGAATTGTGTAATATTTTAGTAATCTAAAATATTTCTTTTAAGTTTTGAATTATACATCCAGTAGGTCATTATGGCTAAAAATGATATGTGATTAAAATTAGTAATATTGATTATCTTTCAAAGAAAGAAATATTATATTCAACTTACTATTATATTTTTAAGTTGAATATACTATATTTTTTTCATCTTATTTATTTAAGTTGGTATCAAGAGCCTTTGTCACCTTTGTCTACTATCTATGTGAGTTGTTGTTAATATCTTCCTTCCAGCAAAGTTAAGGTTAGGTGCATATTGAGGAGCAAAACCTATTTTCGGTGATCACTTGTTCAAAATCTCTTCGACATACTGTCAATTTTTACCACCAACTTCTTATCATACGTGTGTCTCCCATGTGTTGTTTTCCTGGTGTTGGAATCACATCGGACCACCATTTTTCATCTTGCCAACACCTTTTAAGTATGTTTTTGCCCTTGTTCTCCTGCTTCATTGACAAAGTAGCTTAGGACAAGCGTTTATTCCCTTCAAGGCTAGGGTTTATTATTGTAAGACCTTAGAAATTTGCTCTAGAGTAGTAGTATGTAAAGACCTAGGAAATAACCTTAGAGTAGAAGTGGTATTAATAAAATGACACCCCAATATTTTATTGTCAAAATAAAAAGTTCATATAAATAGGAGAACCAATTATTCACATTTCATTTTTATAAAATCATCATCTCTTTAGAAAAGAATTCAATTTTTTCCTCTACCTTCACTCTAGAATTCTAGCCCTAGCTGTCATCGAACTGACGATCAAAGGTCATTCCTAGGTTCTTGGCATCGAGTAGAGCAAGAATGTTTGATCAGATTTTTATACACACACATCAATGACAGGTCAAACAATGTAAGTCAAATACACTATATTTTCTCTGTCTTATCTATTCAAGCTGGTATCAAGAGCCTTTGTCACCTCTGTCCACTATCTCTATGAGTTGTTGTCGTTGTCTTTCTTCTGGCAAAGTCAAGGTTAGGTGCACCTTGAGGAGTACAACCTATCTTCGGCAATCGCTTGTTCAAAATCTCTTTCGCATACTACCAACTGCTACTCACCACCAACTTCTTATCATACTTGTCTCCCATGTGTTGTCTTCCTGGTGCTAGAATCACATCGGACCACCATCTTTCATCTTGCCAACACCTTCTAAGTATGTTTTTGCCCTTCACTTCCTGCTTCATTGGCAAAGTAGCTCACGACGAGTGTTTATTCCCTTCAAGACTAGGGTTTATTCCTTTTAAGGCTAGGGTTTATTCTTGTAAGACCTTAGAAATTTCCTTTAGAGTAGTAGTATGTAAAGACCTAGGGAATAAACTTAGAGTAGAAGCGATATTAGTAAAATGACATCTGAATATTTTATTGTTAAAATGAAAAGTTCATATAAATAGGAAAACTAGTTATTTAGATTTCATTTTTGTAAAACCACTATCTCTCTAGAATAGAATTTCCTTTTTCTCCTCTACCTTCTCTCTAGAATTATGGCCCCACTTATCATCAAACTGACTATCGGAGGTCACCCTTAGGCTCCTAGTGTCAGGTAGAGCAAAAGTGTCCAATCAAATTCTTGACCAGAGTAAGTTCATTCTCTGCTTATTTCCTTTGAGTCACTTTTCTAGAGTTTTTAGTTACTCTAGCAGACTAGCATTCATGTGACCTCTAGTACATCAGGATAAGTCTCTGTTAGTTCACGATCGTGGTGGTATAGTTTGATCTTTGATCAAAGCTCTGTGGTGCAAGTTAGGAGATCCTATGTGAACTTTTGGCTTTAGAGCTCTTTTAAAGAGTGCCCTGCTTAAACCAGGTAGGGGGAAGCTAGTTGCATACTTTATACAAATTAGCAATCTTCAAATAGAACCTAGAATAAAAGACTTGAATGTATAAATCTTTGATCATCAGTGCTCAAATTTTTCTTGCAGGTCTAAATTGTTCCTTGAGTGTTGAATGAGTTTGATTATATGATAGTGGAATAATACTTGAATGTAGTAATGTAATATCTATAGGTTGATTTTGATTTAGGTAAGATTGAATATGGCTTGTGATGATGGTGTAAGTGTGGATAGATTTTTGAACTAAATTATTGGCTTAAACTGATTATGAGTGTAACTTTAAAGAGTTGACATCTTATATTTAGATAGGTTGTAGTATTTAATTAATTCTTGATGATAAGTTAGTAGAATGGGATTGATTCTTTTAAATGAGTTGAAATTGTTTGAATGATTTATATAACTTTAGTTGGTACTATGATTGATTTAGGAATGGAAAAAATTTTTGAAGAAAATTTTAAGTAGTTTAACAAAAAATGATGAATTGGAGTTGTGATTGGGTTTAAAATGAGAAAATTGTAAGGGGATTTGGATGATGAATGTTTTGTGTAGTAGTAGTTCCTTTGTAAAGATTTTTTTTCTGCATATTTCGCTCAAGCGAATCAAGTGAAAATTTAGACTTGTTCTAGGGTTCATTTTCGGTCAAGTGAGAAGGTTTTCGCTCAAGAGAGGAGATTCTCACTCAAGAGAAAATAACACTGGAACTGGACCTGCTCTTGGGTTCATTATCGCTCAAGTAAGGGAGATTCTCGCTCAAGCTAAATTCTTTTTTGTTTCTCTTAGTTTTGATTGTTGATTCTTTTATAATGAAAATTATGGATTTGATAGAAATGATTTATTTATGATTGAGATTGAATAGTATTGATGATTTTTTATTTTTTGAAATATTTGGATTGAGATTGAAAAGTGAATAAATGATTGAGGTGGTTAGGATCAAGGCACAATATTTTCAGAAAAGAAAATACTCGTGTCTAGGTCAATTAGGATGTGCATTGTCTAAGGATTCATTCCATAACAATTGAGATCTTGACTCTAATAGTAATAGGAATCAAATAGATGAACATTACTAGATGGTGAGAGTCGAAGGAGGTCTGAACTAGTGATTGCAGCTTGAAATATAGCTGCTCAAAAAAGTCTTAGGGGGACTAACCTTGTCATACAAGATTGTTGATTTACTGATTTGGGGTTGTGTAGATTCTCAAATTCAATGGCATCGAACATACCTGAATTTTGTTGTTGATTCACACTTCAGGCCCAACTGGTGCTTGGCTCAGGGTGCGTTGGACGCATCAATCCTTATTCTCTTAATAGAATCTTTTTTTTATTTATGTTTAGGTAAAATAATAATAATTGGTGAACAAATTCATTTCCAACTTTCATAATCAATTTCTAACAAAAACCACATAAAAATGAGAATTAAGCAAATTTCAAGCTTGGAAAAATTGATTTTGTCATAAAAATATCCAAAAATATTATATAATCAACTTTATCACTCTCCATGTGTGTTTGGGTATATTTAATTTGTTCATAATGTCTCTTCAAGTCTTGATAAGCTTTCTAGAAAGGCTATTAAGTGTATCTTTTTGGGATATTCTGGTCTTTAGAAAAGGTACAAATGTTATTCTCCCTTAGAGTGGTTAGTTTCAAAAATTTATTGTAATTTTTCCTTAAGTGTTTTCACTCTCAAAATTTTTCTCACACTCACAAAAAACTAAAATATTGTATGGTACTCTCGACCTCACCGCATTCACGAGAGAAAAGTCCCAATAAATTCTCAAAGTTGCTTGAAGTTCAGATAAAGAAATACTATCTCTCAAGTGAATGATGTAATGGCTCTAAAAACACTAATTCTTGGAAACTCAATTAGTGGTGAGACAAAATATTAGGAAACAAAAAGATAAACTGAAAATTATCAAAAGAATAAGGTGCACAAAATGTTATACAATAATGTGACAATTTGGACAAGAAGAAACTTGAAAAAGACACAAAGAAAGGTGAGATTTTGTGTTATATTCATACCCATTAGATTCATGTAAAATCTTGAAATGAAAGGCACCTAAGAATCGCAAAATTCAATAAAAGAAATCCCACATAAATGATGGAAACAATTTGGCAATATCCTAAGGAAGTCAATGTGGAAATTGAATCAAGAAACCAGGGCCAACCATGCATTAAAGACATTTTTACAAACACTTGATGAACTCTGTAAGTAATTTTTTTTTTCTCAACTTCTCAATTTTTTATCTTAAAATCTAATCTCACAAGCCAATCCAAATAGATAATTACACATTTGAATCCTAATGTTCATGGGTTTTCACTTTTCAACAAAAACCTCCATTGATGGTGATGAACATCTTCATGAGTTTGGTTGATCCTTTGGCTCTTGATACCATTTGATATGGATTCTTGGGGATGTTTAGGATCTTGATCAAGTCCTTAGAAGATGAAAAACACAACCCACCAAATGGAAGAAGAAAATAACACAACACATGTAAGTGTGAATGGATAAAAGGTTGCGGCAATATAAGAAAAACAAGGAAAACAACAAGTAACAATGTAAAGTGAAATAAAAAGTGGAATAAGGAAGAAGATGGTAGAAAGAACACACCACCTATGGAAGAACTTCCATGGATAAGTGGTTGAAGAGTTCATCACTTGAGAAAGCTTCTAAAGATAAGAACTCAAAACAAAAAGAAAGGAGAAAGTCAACTTTCAAGAAAACCTTTCAAAGGTACTTTCATTCACTCTATACTTCATGATTTGTACAAAATGTTGGAGTCCTATTTATAATAGTTTATGGACATCCAAAGGTCAAAAAGATTAACAAAGTTAACTAGGATTAAGAGTAACTAATCTCTTAGAAGTGTGTGAAGTAGTTAGAAATGTGCATGAATGAGCATGTAGCGGTTTTGAAGATTCATGAAGGTGCATGGAGTAGTTTCGATGTAATGATGGGAGTTGCAATTAGTTAGATGATGTGGCAATCCTTGTGCTTTCATTTGACTGGTGCTATTGACTTTGAGAGCTCTAAAAGTTAAGATGCTTCTCTCAAGTTATTTTACTTCTCTTCTTGTATTTTCTCAAGTTTCTTCAAGAGCTCTATTTATTCTTTTAATCTCCTCCCCCAAAGCTCTAATTTTCCCTCTTATCATTCTTCCTTCAAACTTCTTGTATAATTCTTCTTCTTTTCTTCTAACCATGCTCCTTATTTTATTCCTTGTTGTTCATCATTCCCTTTCTCCACAAGTGTCTCATCCTTGCATGTATCATGCATGCATACACACACATCAATAAAAGGTAAAACAATGTAGTTGAAAACATTGTATTTTCTCTATCTTATCTATTCAAGTATTATCTGTGTTGAAAATGTGACAAAGGACATATGTTGATGTTGTATGTATCTGTGTAGATATTTAGGGTACAAAATGACTCACTTGAATTGTTCCATGGGATAACATTTAAACTAGGATTTTCTATTGTGATATTGAGCTTTGATACAACAAATGAACAATAAGAAAGGAAAACATACGTGCTATTAGGTTGTAAAAAAGGTGACAAATATAGAAGTTACAAAACAAATTTAGAACTTAGTGTTACTAAAACAAAGAAATATGATTGTTCATTTAAATTGTGTGAAAAACTAATACATAATGGATTAAGGTGGATTATGAAAGTAATATGTGGAAATCATAATCATGAGCAGGTTAAAACATTAGTATGTCATCCATAGGTTATTAGATTAAAACCCAATGAGCTATCCATATTGGTTGACAAGACTAAGAGTTTAGTAAAAGTTGCAAATATTTTACTGAATTTGAAAAAGAAGAATGACGAAAATATCACCACTATAAAACAAGTATATAATGTAAGGTATACATATTAAATATCACAAAGTGGATGAAGAACTAAAATGTAATAATTAACAATGTTGCTAGAATAGGTTTAACAAGACCTTAGAAGTTGTTACAAATATTCTTTTAGCACTCCTTAATTTAGCAAAACTAGTATTGTCTTTAGTTAATATTGTTGGTGTGACGTTCACAGGATAGACTTTCTCTTTTATTGTTGGCAAGTGATCAAGAAAACAACTTTCGGTAGACTCTTTTAAGACTTAGATTGTTGTTTTTAAGAGTTGATATCCTCCCCTAAATAATTGTTAGTAATAATCTTACTTTAGTACATGCACTTAGCACTAATTTTCCTTAAGCTTCCAACCTTCCATGTTGGTTTCACATCAATAAAAATGTTAAGAGAAATGCAAAAAGTTCATGAATTTGATAAAGATATTAGGTGGAGATAGATACATGAGAAGGTGTGATATATTATCCAAGTTGTGATACATTTCAAGACTATGTTTAACATTTTGAAATTGTTTGTTCATCATTACTATTATTTATTAAATATGTAAATGATATGAGTCATTCCATAAAGGAAAAAGTTTGTTAGTGTATAACTAGATAAAATGTTGCATTTAAGAAATACAACAAGTAATAGATGTGTTTTAATTCCTAAAAATGCCACTCCCTTTTCCATTTCAATTCCTTATATATATATATGGGTAATCAAACTCGCGAGTTGACTCGTAAACTATGACGAGTTTACGTTTTTTTACTAACCCTTACCGAGTTGACTCGAAAGCAAACCCATTTTTTGGATAAAATCAGTGGACTCAGAAGCAAACTCGGTAGACTCGATCAAACTCGCGAGTCAACAACCGAGTCACCGAGTTTGAAACAAAATCCGAAACGACTCACATTGGTCGTTTAGGATTATTCCTAAGTCATTGTTTGCAATTTAGGATTCTTCACTGAATCACCATCGTGCCTAACATCGTCACATGTCGTTTTCCTTCGTCTAGTGTGGTGTCGTCGTGCCTGGAGTCGTTGCGCATCACATCGCTTCACGTCGCCGTGCCTAGGGTCATCTTGCATCACCGTCGTCTCTCCTTGCCTTGCGTCGCCGTCGTCTCACCTCACCTTGTCGTCGCATGCTCCAGCTGCTTGCTCGCACGTCTTGCGATCCAGCCACTCTCATGCGCGTCTCACGCCCGTTCCTCGCACACCGTCACGTCACTGCCGTCGTACACTGTCGTGCCGCTGCCGTTATCGTCTCACTGTGCACCACACCGTCGCTTACTCCTCAGCTTGAAAGTTAGAGCTCTTCCGATTGAAAGTTTCTGAATTGGGATGCTCGTGCTCGTGCTTCAAATTTGTTTTATAAAGATAATACCTTTTTTTATATTTATATTTCATTTCGAACATGGTTGGATAGAAAAAAATATAATTTTAAAATTGTAATTTTCTAGCTGTAAATTTTATAATGTCCGAAAGTGGCTCAAATTCTAGTGGCAATTTATAACTCCTCTTCCATTTAGAAGTAAAAATGTTAGAGATAGGACAGATATTGGATGGATGTACAGAGATGATGTTTTGGAAAATAGAAAAAAAGTAAAATATAACTCTGCTTAAAGATCTTTAATTTGCAATCATGAATATTTATCTTTTTATTGAAATTTTTTTAATGAAATAGACTCTTACATATCTACGAGTCAGAAATTTAAAAAAGACCCCTCACGAATCCAGTTTGATAACCTAATATACATTTAGTAACATCAACCTTGCTGATTTGGGAATTTTTAAGGACATGGCATAAGATAATGTCATTAACATATTGAGTGATAGTAACATATGCATTTAGCATTGCTACACATTAATACATGGCATAGGGCTATATCCCGCAAGCTTGAAATGCGTTCTCAAATGAATTTCATACTATTTTACAATTAAAGGAGGAAAAGTTTTGTTCTCCCCTTCGATTTTAGATAAAACTGAAAAATAGAAATAATTATAGATATCAGAGTACGGAATTAATATTAAATGATGGAACTGATTGCAAAAACATGGGGTGGTTACAAGAATTTCTTTCTGTAAAGAATAAATGTTTCAGCAACAACTAACAGTATATTTCTTACTGATCTGCAACAAAAATGCTCTACTCACCAGACTGATTTCTAGTCTCTTTAGAATGTATTAACTAGCCTGAGACTAAGTCTTGGCAATGAATTTCTCCATATCAGGTAACTTCGATTTCTCCAAATCAGGTAACTTGGATAGAAATTTATAGATGGGAAAAATGAAGAAAGTATGGTTGTAGAATGCTTTACTACTCTGACGTATACAACAGGTAAATTCCGGATAAGGTGTCTAGGTCATCACCATAGATGGCTTCTAAAAGGAATGTTATTTTATGAGTGCAAGTATTAAAGGTGCATAGGTGACTGGTTACTAGCTGCTTCCATGTATCATATTCCCCAGTCCTGCATAAGGCATGCAAATTTAGGAGTACAATTTAGACAACTCCAACTCTAAAGTGCCTATGAGTTGTAACTAACCTCATTGATGTGGCTGTTATTCTACACCTTGAAAGGAAGCAAATGTTCACCGGTATCAGCTGATACTCCCAACTTGTTCAGATGTCGTGTACTGCCATGTCAGTCAAGCAAAACAGTCCTGTTTCACATTTGCCCTGGCCCTTCAACACACTAAATCCATCAAATTTTACATATTTGTGATGTAAGCAGTAAGTTGAGTTTCCAACTTCCATATTGGCAGAATTGACCAGGTATTGGACCTAGTACTTTATGAAGGAGGGTAGTGAAGCATGAAGTTCAGCCAGGCATTGAAAGATCCAATTAAGAAGTTGTTCTTTTGGTAGCTCTAAAAGAAGTTCAGCCTGCATGAAGAAAATCATTAGGAAAAAGGAATATAAACTTATTACATATAGGTTATATGTAAAGATAGGAGGGATGCGCAATGCAAAAAAAGAAAAAAAGACCCTACATTATTAGATACAAAATACTGGATACATAACTCTACATATAAATGGTAAAAAAAATGTTGATGGCTCTATAAACAAGTCTTGTAGCTAAAGGTTTTCATTGACAACCTTGGCTATGATTTTCATTAAACCTTCTCCCCTATCATCAAACTGGTTACTGTTCATATTACATTGCCTTTTGCAATTAGTAATCGTTAACCTCTTGTTTAGATGTTAATAATGCTTTTTTAAATGGTGTTTTAGATGAACCTCTCTACATGCAACAACCTCCTGGTTTTGAATCTTCTGATCCTTCTCAAGTGTGCAAACTAGACAATGCTATCTATGGTTAGAAGCACGCCGCACGTGAATGACTTGCCAAACTACAAGGAACCCTTGTTCAATATGGTTTTAAACCTAGTAAGTGTGATCCTTTTCTTTATGTGTATCAATGTCAAACTAGGGTTACAAGGAGTATGACTAGAGACAACATTCTTGACACATTATTTTCCGTTTCTTGGGCTCAAAAATGTAGATTTTAATTTATGTGAAATGGGTTTAATTTGTAATTATTGTTTGGGTTGAAATTGGGTTTTGTTAGGTTCCTACGTTAGATGGTAGAAATCCACTCACACCAAAATTACCACAATTGCAGAAAACATAGAATCTTGTTATTAATTCTCTATACAAGCATACACCTCAAAAGGTTACAAAGGAAATGTTTCCTTTCACACACGATACACATAGAACATTCCAAAAGTCCCTTCCTCCTAACCCGGCCCATCCTAACAAAAAAAACTGCTCCCTTTTTATTTAATTTTCTCCTAACATAAACATTTTATCTTTTCTCATTTCCTATTGGCCTAACAGGTTTCAATTGAAGACCAATTTAAGAATCAATGTTCGGCAACAAGAGAATAAGAGACAAGGGAAGCATGGCAAATGTGACCAAGAATGGAAAATGTGAACATGGAAGCTCCTAGTTAACCTTGGGCAGTCATCTAGTTCTGGGAATTTTAAATTTAGTTTTAATATTTTAATTTCCCTCTCCTTTGGCCATTTGAATTTTCAGCCAAGTGGCTACATATAGCCATCACTACTCTTCGTAATTCAAGAGAAAAATTGGAGAGTTATTCACTACTCTTCCTAATTCACTGTCTCTTTTGTAAGACTGATTCTCTTTCTTTCGGTCTTATCTTGATTCCTTCAGGATTCAAGTGCCAATTCTCCAAAGAACTTATCTTGAAGATGAATTTTCAACTTCAAATATCGTGTTCTTCCATTTCATAAGTTTTCTCTATCTTTTCTATTTTGTTCTTATTTATTGTTTTTATATTCACACCTACTTTTAAATCATATTCAGTCATCATGTTCTCAATTCTTTCCTTATGTTGTTCTGAGTTCCTTATCGTGTTGTTATCTCATATATCTTCTTGTATTGATGGAATCCTTGATTCAAGCCTCTCATGGCTTCAATTCAAGACTTAAGACAAGGATGAGATTCTAATCGTTATCTAGTTTTCTCACAATTTTATGCTTCTATGTTGTTTAAGCTTCCAATGCTTATATGTACACCATCAAACTGTTAACTCAAGAAGGCATCATACATCACTGTGATTTAGTGAAAATGGGTATGATGTTTTATACAGCTGGATAGGATAATGAGATTTAGTGGCTAACTCACACATACCTCATGATTGAACAAATTGGAATTTTTATTGAAAACAAGGGGAACAACTTTTTCAAGTAAGCAAAATTAAGGTGTCCTAGGCGATAGTGCCTTAATATAACATCATCTTTGCAAGAAATCACACGGGCAGTCTTGATGCTTAAATAATATAGGCAAAGAGCCTGTTTGGATACAAGCTAAAAGCACTTTAAGAGTTTCCTAATTCAAAATATAGAGCCTTGTCTGGTAGAGAAGCTCTAAAAAAGCTCTTCTAGCTGTGTATCCAAACAAACTCAAAATGTAGCATAAACTACGTTCTGTCCAAATGCATTAATTTCAGACCAAAAGAAAATTATGATTCGTGATTCTATACAAATTTTTAAAAAATGGAATTTTATGCATAAAAATATCTATGAATAAAATGACCAAATAAACTATTAAATATTTCATGTGTAATGAGGCAAAAAAATGAACAAAATACAAAGGCAGATCCCAAGATATGTCAAAATTCATCAAATGAAAGAATTCAGAAATAAGAAATTCAATGGAATACCTTAATTTGGTCCCCCTCAAGAACCAATGAATTTCTATGTAAATCTGATGCCATGGACTCTGTCATCATCTTGAATACCTTTTTACTCATGTTTGTTTTCATGAAGATCATCTTCCCTAAAGAGTAAATTCTGGTTATCCCTAAATCAGCCGCCATTCTCCTCATGTAAAGCTTCTTTAGTAAAATCTCCATGGACCGAGGTTCTTTGCCATAGTGGCGGCGCAAATTCTCTGTAAATTGCATCAGACTCCAGATGTCTTTCTCAGCAACTCTCTCAGCGTCACTTATAATTTTCATAGGGTTGTCCAGATAATTAATGTAGTCAGAAGGGAGATGAGGATTTAAGTTGATGTCGACCTAAATAATAATAAAGTAGAAAATGCATCAACCACAACATCTCTACTATATGCATTTTATACAGATACCAGATACAGATTATACCTACATAAATACAAAGACACTAGAAATGAAGTGAACACCAGCAAGAATATTATTTAAACGTGCCTATTAAATGCTTTAAATTAATAAAAGTATACATGAAATGACTTTGGCGATTTTAATAAAATAAATAATTTCTTTTCCAATAACACCTTTTTACTTCATAATGTGTGCATAAAGGCACTCCATAGACAACCTCTTATTTGATTCACGGAAGCTATTATTTTAACTGGAGAAAAGCATTAAAACAACTTTTTATTTTCTACTTTTTTTCTTGAAAAACTAATCTAACTACAATATAACATTTCTTTCAATCATGTATTAACTTAAAAATACTTAAAAAATAGCAAAATGGTCCCGTAATTGACAGAACTACAAATTAATTCAAAAGTTTGTTTGTTTGAATAACTAAAAGAATAAAAAAAAACTTCCAAAGCAAATAAGAAAGAGTTCTAAAAAAGAGCATAACTCATTCTGTTAAGGACTAATGATATAAATGATATACATGTGAATATGGATCATTCAAAATCTTGTCTGTAAGTTACAGAGGAAAGATTCCAAACAACATAATTAGTTCATTATAATCATCTAACCCTAATGACACCAATAATTATTGAGTAATTACTCTCGTGTGTTTGACATCATTATATTATTATAAAAGTTATGATAGATCCCAATACTATCTTTTCCACCAAAAAGAGATGAATGAGAACTGTAAGTATTTTCTGGGTTTTCAAGGAAAATCTTTAACTACAACAGCATTTTACATTTTCCTGTTTCACCTCGGGCAAGAGAAAAACAGCGTTAGATTTTACTTGTGGAACTGCATATATCAGCATTCAGAAACACGTATAAAGCATTAATTATTCTAATATCTTAAATCCTTTGTGGTACATCAAACATACCTGTACCGAGTGATAAGGAACTGAAACAACGCAGTGATCTTCAACCTAGAAGTGAAAAGAGAATAGGATAAGCCCAAACTTAACAGGCAGATGACCAAGAATTATTATTTTAGCTAGTCTAGGACCAACGCCACACGCCAAAATACACATCACAAATTGAAGTTTACCTTGGACAAGCTCTCAAAGAGCATCTCAAAAAACAGATCAACACCAACATTTCCAACATCTCCTGATTGTTGTTCACCAAAAATTGCACCAAAACCTCTTATACCCATGTCTTTCTCAGCTAGTTGGAAGCCTTGACCAAGTTCACGACATTCTTCAATAGCAGCAAGCCTCTCCTGTGGGAGAACACCAAGGAGAATGTTGGTTTTAAGCAATTGTCTAGCGTCTAACTTTCTATATTTGAAATGAAAGAATCAATTTAGTGATAGGAATATTACTGAAGTATGGAATATACAAATAAAAGGTATGGAATATACAAATAAAAAGTATGGAATATTCCTGAGTTATATGACATTTGTTTCATGTATTTGATAAACCTGATATTCAATATGTTCTACAAATAAAAGGTACAGATTGATGAGAAACATACCAATGCTTGATCAGAAAGCAGGCCTTTGTCAGGATAAAATAAGTATGCATGTGCTTCCTTATCTGCTCGCCCAACCCTTCCACGCAACTACAAATATTGAACAAATGAAAAAATTAACAATATGGTCTGATTTCCTGTGTTGTAACAAAAATAATTGAAAAACTTCAATAAAATTCGTACTGGTTCTACTTGCTTTTACATCTGGCTAACAACTTTGTAAATATACTGACAAGTACCGAAACACTTGGCTAACCCACTCTTCTCTTTTAAGTTATTAGGAGATAGAACCAAACACTTAAATACTCCATCAAACATCCCATACATCTCAACGTGGGACTTGGGTACCCTATAATACCCAAGTTCCCATCATAGCACCTCCCATAAGGGAATAAGTACCCAAGCACTTGGAGAACCAGCCTCATAAGCTAGCTAGTAAGGAGGGAGAACCAACACTTAAATACTCAAAAGAGCTTCCCATACTACTCAAGGTGGGAATTGGGCACCCATAATGCCCAAGTTCCTATCATACTCATTTATTACTACGAGTTACATCATCATATTTTTCATGCATTAACTACGAGTTTGGATCTCACAAGAAGGAAAAATAAGTCAAACATACATAAATGAATGACATCACCTTTAACCCAAAACCTTAAGACAGTAGGTTTATGGGTCTTCTTTCTTATATATTGCTTAACTTTCTAATTTTTATTCAATGTGCAACTTAGAATCGCACTTGGATTCCTAACAAGGTGGTACAGAAAGTTGAATTACCCAATTTACATGGACCGATCCAGTGGATAGCTGGCCAAGGCTGAGTCTTTATAAGTTCAAAAGACAAAAACTAAACCAAAGTTAAAGGTATCCTTGAATTCATTTGTATTGATGGGACTTTCAAAGTAGAATTATTGAAGAAGTTTTCTGGTTGTGAAACTGAATCCATATGAACATTAGCAGACTTGCATTAAACTTAATCTGTGGAGTTTGTGCAGGAATTAATGAGATTCAAGAGCTATGGGCTTTGGATAATTTTATGAATCATTTGAGTTAGGATATTAGAAGAGAAATGAGAACTGATCTGCAAAGGTGCATAGAAGCATCATAAAGATTAAGAATGAATTGTATGATGATAGTACGATGTTGGGTCCAAAAATTTGAAATCCTCAACTTCATGTTTGGTGCAGTTTGCCACAAGTATAGCAGAAGGGAGGCAACTTCATACATGAGAACGCCAGGTATGACCAGTCAGCAGTTTCTGGTCATAACCATTGAATTAAGTATTAATTGAGTAAAATAACAGCACTCTGTTATTCTCTAAGTGTTAAATAGGGTGGAAATACAGTGGGAGCAGGTGTTGTTATTAATTCATAAGATTTGTCATTTAGAAAGTTGGCACTATGCATTTACCTCGTCAGAAAATGTCAGGAGGGAAGAAGATTGTTTTCTATGCATCCAACCATTTGAGCCACTTCATAGGTGTTTCAAAAGGAAGTTAAGAGTGCTTATTTATGGGAAAGATGATCATGGAGGAGAAGGTGAATTCAGTGGGGTTTCATAGATCAAACCAAATTCAAATGTTGATCTGCGAGGAACACCGTCCTTATTTCAATATTTCAGCCTTGAGGACAAGGCTTTTTTGTACAGGAATCTGATTTGGGTATGTATAATTCTGTATTCTATATTTATTAGGGAGTTATTTTTATCTTAATTTCGAATTAGACAGTTATAGCTTATAATGTGACTAATGTACTGGCTTCTAGAGGGCAATTACGGAGTAAAATTGTCATTCCTAGAATTTTGTAGGAGGAAACTCGTTGTTAAAGAAAAAAAACCTTGTGTTTGTACTCAAATACGGACTAAAAACCACAGTATTTCTATCTTTATTTAGAATTCAGTGTGCTTTTTGGTCTTGAGTCCAACAGTAATAAGGAAGCAATATATAAAATATTTACTTATCATACATGTCTTAAACTCATTACAGAGAATAATCAAGTTAAGGAAGCAATCACAGCAAACTATATTTTTTCAGAGTACTGAGATGCATTACCGGTCATTTAAGGGCTAATGAGACCAAAATATATTAAAGAACTCCCAAAAAATAAATTACTTAAACAATGTTGGCAAACGAAGTTCAAGAGCTACTACATGGAATTTTGTATTTCCTCCAAAATACATCCCATATTTGTGTCAGAATTACCAACAAAATATATCATTACTGTATCATAAAATATGTTAGAATATCTTGGATGGCCTCTTGAAGTGGTTTCCAAATTCCATTTTCATTGAATTTCATTATACGTGTCCTTATTTGATTAAGAGTTAGTCCTTTTGCCTTTTGCATCACATCAATAAGCATAAGAGACTATTATCCGCAGTCTCCTTTTCCCTCTTTTCCTCCTTAACAAAATCCATGTAATTCTGACATTTCACATTCAATTTATTTCATCGTTATCAAAAACAGGCTTGCTTGAAACAATATTAAGTTGATTGTAAAAGAGGAAAAAGTTAATCCAGCACAGGATCTGAAATATGAAAAAAAAAAAAAGTATGATGATCTAATGATCTGTATTCACGAAAGTATCAGCTCATGCATTATACCTGGTAATAGTGCAATACATATTACAGAACAAATTTAATAACAATAACCAGTTCTAAACAAGGTTTGGAGTCAGCAACTTCTAAACCAAAAATAATAGAGTGAAATTAGGAAGAACAAAACCTGGTATAACTGTGCAAGGCCAAATTGCTGAACATCCTGAATGATAATGGTATTTGCATTTTGAATATCAAGCCCACTTTCTACTATATTTGTGCAGATAAGGATTTTTATTTCTCCTAGAGCAAACTTCTCCATTGTATCCTCTAATTGCTTTGAGAACAGCTACTCCATAAGAACAGTCAAATGCATGAAGTTAAGGTCAAATTGTCATTGTCAACTGTTTACATATATGATGCGTAAATACACTTTTTACATAACACAATTTAATTTTTGAGTTGATCAATCCAAACAGAGATTTTCATCATACTAAGAATAAATTTGTGTACTAAGTACTTATATGATGCACGAGCGCCATCAAAAGATCCAGGACACATAGCGTGTGTGCCACTCCATTGTATTGAAGTAGCACTATCACCTTGCATTGAATAAAAGGAAGAAGTGAAATTGCATAAGTGATGCAGATCTACTTTTGTAAAGCAACTAAAGTTTCACTTCATGATATGTTCTTGAAAAAACAGCCAACCAGCATCCACTATAGATGGTGACACATCAAGCACTTAAAATGCTTATATTTATTGATAAAAGGACAACCAACAAGTACAAAATGTGTAAATAAACATCCTAGAATATAGTGTGTCCCACATATGGATGGTGTCAAAAGATGATTTTTCCTCTCTTTCTCTTATTATTGATAGAAGAGTATGTGCTCTTAAATAGAATACAAGGTAATCTAGAAAAGGAAACTCCTAAATAAATTCCTATAATTAAGTGTCAATGATTCCTATTCATAAATACAGAAAGATACAGCTAATCAAATCTCCTAATTATGGGATTTTGATTCTAACTATAAAAGGAAATAACATATACAGTGGGATTTTGACAATTCTGCATCTTTAGAAAATTGTAAGTTTCACTAAAGTTTGAATCAGGTGTTGGTAACTTATAAAATTGAATAAAATACGCAGACACTCCCAGATCCGTTCCACATCGATTGACAGGGAACTCAATGAGGAACAATGATGTCTGAAAGACAGGCATGAAAAAATAGATATCAGTAGCATTCATGATAATGGATGAGCAATTCTTTTATCAGACTGATCTATGCTATTATTCTGCTGACATGTACTCCTCTATTTCCTCGTGCTGTTCTTACATTTTTCTTCTCTGATTCAATGGCATAATCCTAGTCTAGCTTTGTAGAAAAATATTATGAAGAATTTTAGGCAAATCTTTCACAGCCTTTGTCTATACTATCATATAATTGCCTTGTCTCGATAAAAGTTTACACTGAAGAGATGCTCCTTTTTTTTTCTTATCATGGTTCATGTGACCATTCTTCCTTGGTTCGTGTATTGAAGGCGTGAAGAATCATTACCTATATTTAAGAGAAGACTATTTGGTGGCTTGCTGGACTTCGCTTCTAGTGAGTTGCAGGTCCAGGTACATATTGTTTCCAATCTTTGTTGATTTTTCCTAATGAACAGTTTCATTTTTCCCATTACAAGATATTTTGTCCTTTTTGTCTTCTGAAGTTTTTTCCCTACTCATTAATCTTGATTATTAATGTTTATGCTCATCTAGAAAACCATTTCTCAACTTATGCGTGCGCATACTTACATAAATGTGTGAATCTACAAGAACACGACAAATGCAATTATATATATTTCTTGTTTTTTGTTGAAAAGAGTGGAAGAAAAACAGAAATAATGTCTACATTCAGATTTTCTTTACTGCAGACTCAAATTATTGCTATGGCTGCTGCTGGTGTTGCTTCCGAGGGCTTGTCTCCAAATGCTGCCAAGGCAGAGGCTGAAAACGCTACTCACCTGTCTGTGGCTTTAGTAGAGAATGTCATTGTGATACTAATGCTTGTAGAGGATCATATACGGTCACAAAGCAAGCAGTCATCTTCTTCACGTGCTGCAGATGGCTCTCCATCTCCCCTTTCTCTCTTTTATCCAATGCATTATAACTTAGCATCATCACTCACAAGCTCAGAATCAACAGAAGTTAGGGGTGATCGCACATCAGCATCTAGCAACTCTGGGGGAGTCTCTCTTGACGTATGCATACAGTAATTTAAAAGTAGACGTGCATGCATGTCATAAATACAGTAATTTTCATTTACTCTCCATTGTTGTTCTTGTTATTCCTTCAAAATTCATACAGTGGTTGCATACCATCCTGTTCTTTATAAGCCTTTTCTAAAATCAATAATTTTGACATATTGCTTATTAAAGTTTCAATTCCCTTTTTTTT
>Ga0209489_106375_pt1 | contig 19064 bp, 13 predicted proteins | sample SiratrowhiteBW_FD_187527 | JGI IMG/M metagenome (GOLD analysis project Ga0209489, IMG submission 187527) | Root nodule microbial communities of legume samples collected from California, USA - Siratro white BW (SPAdes) (version 2) | ecosystem: Host-associated > Plants > Roots > Nodule | place...
TACTTGTTTATATAGAAAGCTAATTGGAGTGAGAAAATTTGAATGTAAGTTTACGTACGTCTCTTGGCCAGTGGAGCCTGCTAATACACATGCTGAAGAGACAATTATCTTTTTGAAATCTTAATATCAAATAATTTTTTGATTAATCAAAGTAATTAGTTAATATAAATTTTATTCTAAACATTAAAATATTTGATGTCTTTTCAGTTTCATGTAAACATAACTATTAACCTAAAAATATATCTACAAAAACTGTGTTCTTACTAATTTTTACTATCCACTTTTAAGTCTCAAATTATTTTGATTAAAGATATTTGAAGTGATAAGTTTTTTTCAGTGGCGTGTAGTGTATAAAACAGCAGTTTCTAAATTTTAACATTTTATATTTATCTTTTATACTAATATTTTCTCTTCTTCCATTTATAGAGTAAAATCTTGTTATTTTATTTTTTTTATTACATAAAACTTTATGAATTATAAATAATTATTATTTTTGATATTTTTAAATAACAATATTTATTTTATCTTTTAAATATTTACAGTAATTGTTTTATTATTTTGACATTGACTTGAAAATATTTATATTGTTAGATGGTAGTTTTTTATATTATATTTACAATATATGACGTCTATCTAAATTATTATATTTTAATTTATTTTAAATTTGATTGAAAAATATTTAAAAATAGCATAAGATAGTAGAATACATAATAAAAAAAATATAACAATCAGAAACATTATATATAATAAAAATGATTTATTTGTAAGTGAAAAGTTACAAAGTTTAAAATTAATTTGTCTAAATAGCTTTCAAATACAAACTAGTTTTTCAGTTTTCAAATAGTCTTTCAGCTTCCAATTAGCTTTCGAACTAGTTTTAACATAAGCTTAATTGCTTTAGGAATTGAAACCTTTTCTTTTCTTTTCTTTAATCTCTATTATTTTTATTTCCGTTGCAAATATTATTAATCCTTATTAGAAAAAACTTTAAAAGTAATATTAAGTAAATTATGTAAAATAAGTTTACAAAACTATTTCTTGAATAATAAAAAAAAAAGACAATTTGGTGCATGAAATACTAGTGTGACTGTTTGTATAACAGTGACCAAATTAAAAAAATGAGAAAATGAGCTCAACGGCTCTTGATTGAATTCAAGAGAATCTTGATTGAATTTAAGAGAATCTTTCTTACAATGCAGTTTCAACAGAGGTAAGTGTAGCTAAGAAAGCAATAATGGCAGAGAAAAAAACAACAACGAAGGATGATTGCAGAAAATAATAGAGAGAAGAAGAAAGTTACACACAGCTCCCTTTCTTTTTCTTATATTTTGCTATTTATACTAGCTAATGCACCAATCAAAATCAACTAGCCTAGAATTAGTTATCTTGGTTCTCGCACCTCTACCAAGCCTTTTTCCCTCATTTTTTATTATTTCCTCATTTGGGCCTGTTGTACTTGGGCCTGCAGTTCCAATTCCTCTGAAATCATCCTTTAAGCCTAATACGCTTGTTACAGTTTGTGAGACTGTTAAGACTCGGTTGGCTTCACATACCTTGGTGCTGGGTAAAGTAACAGTTTTTTCTAATTATATATTTTTATATTAATATATACACACACTGATATATACATCTTTTAATAAGAATGAATCAAAAAATAAATATGACCGTATATATTTACATTAAATTTGTGATATAAGCTCATATCTACAACAATTAATTCTTGACAAGAGATATTAAATATTTAAACTTATTTTTAAATATTTAAACTTATTTTGTTATTAGATTTACTGTCTGATTTAATATTTCTATTTATTATTATCTAAAATAAAAAAGAATTGGTGTTATTTGCAACTTTTTAAGGAGATTAAATTGAATAATTTTTTAGTTTATATTAACCAGGTTCAATATAAGATCTCCCAATTAACTTAGCATACATTAATTTTAAAAAAATACATTTACAATATAATCTCTTTGTAAGACTATATGCTAGACAATTAATATTAATTTCTGTGTCTTATGAACAAGTTAATAAAATCTATAAAATATATTCTTTCAAATATTGACAAATGGATTTTTTTAATTAACTAGAAAGCGAATATTTTTGTATTTTATTTTGTTTTCTAAATATTAAAAATGTTTTCATATGAGCTAAACAGATAGTGAGTGAGAGAGACTCTGTGACTATTAATCAGTTTTGCATCACTAAGAAATAAAAGATTAGGTTGATATCTTATCATTCTAACTAAGATTAAGAACAAACTTATCACTTAGGACGTGATTATTTTAAAGAGTGAATTTGAAGAAAAAGAAAAAAATAAATGTGAAGTAAAAGGTAATGGTGTTTAAATTAAGAGAAAGAAAATGAGAAGTAAAATATATATATATATATATATATATATATATATATATATATATATATATAAATAAAAAAATAATACAACGAGTGTTATTATTAAAAAAATAATTAATAAAATAATATTACAATTTTATATTTGTAGTTAAAATTAATTTAAAATAAAATATGATTAGTTATCCATACATATAACATACGTGTGAGACATTATTTCTACTAATGTTTCAAACTCAGGAAAAAAAATATGAATTATCTAATATTATAAATATATGTAAAATTATTGAAAATAAATTTTGATAAAATTAAATAAAATTTTAATAAAAATAATTTTAAAAAATTTAACCAAAATCGTAAATTTTATAAATCTTAATAAAATAAATAAAAATTAGTGTAAAAGTTCAGTAGCTAATAAATAGTAAATATAAAATAATATAATATAATATAATGTAATAAGAAAAAGAGTTAAATTACAATAATTAGGAAAAAATAAAATACCAACAATATATCATGAAAGCAATTTGATACTGCCAATAAATCTAAAAATATATTGAAAAGTATTTTCATAAAATAAAATAAAAGTAAAAATAAAATTATTATTGTCAAATAAACTTATTTTGATTGTTGTTGTTGCTGACATTTTTTATTATTTCATAATTTATTATTAGAAATATTTTTATAATTTTATTACTATTTTACATATTATTATTACCTTATAAATATTTTTAGTATTGTTTTTTATATTATTATTATAATTATTGTTTATGATTTTATTATAATTTTTATACATTAAATTATGCTTGAATATTATTTTTTTTAATTTTATTGTTACTTTTATTTTTTTTTATAAAATTCATGTTAGGTATTGTTGTAAACTTTGGCATCTTAGCTCGGTTGACACTTCAAAAATCAACAATTGTCATGACATGAAATATATTGATATATTGTTAATAGGAAAAGTAAAAGATACAAAACTATGAGAGGACTAGGCTAAACCCATGGCAAAAAAATATGAGAAACACTCCCCAACCAAACTAAACAAAAAGGAAACAGATGGAGTTAATATCTAATATGAAAAAAAAAAGTCTAATTTAATAACAGCAGGTAAGACATCATACAATTTTAAATCTAACTTATTCTTAGTTTGTCAGCACAATGGTTTCCCTCACTAAGTATATGATAAACTTTGAATTCAATTTCTTTACATATTTTTATACACTTTCTTTATCTTCCTCTCAAAGACCAATAATGAGATTAAACAAACTAAATGTTTGACAAGAAGTCTTTGCTCCAAGCAAGCTCAATAGTCAAAATGACTTCCATAACCTAGGCATATAAAGATTTTTGTACCCCAAGAAAAGATGAGAAACTATCTATATATTCACCCCTACTACCACGAAAAATACATGTACATGCTGCAAAACCTGGACATCCTCTAGCACCACCATCAGTATTGACCTTCACCCAATTGACATGAGGGAATTTCCAAATAATTCAAATAGGAGAGGTGTCTTTAGAATATATGGTGATATCAAAAAACTTCAAACAAGAGAAGTCAACAATGTCATTGTGCATATTGTTTCCTAGAAGAATTATCAACACACTTTAACAATATGGATAGTCAAGCAGATATTTGAAACCTAGAATGGTTTCTTATGCTCTATATCCAAATAGAGTAAGTAATAGTTGTGAGTATGACAAGATTAACTAGAGGACTCCTCAGAAGCATTAAGAAAAATTGTTACTTTTATTACTATTATTATTATTTTATAATTTTTAATACTTGTATTATTAATATAATTTATTTACTTTGATTAAATTAGTAGTTAAAGAGAAAAAAACAAATTTAATTATTTATATAATTTTAAATTACACGAATAAAATTTAAATCATAAATTCAACTAATTAAATTATAAATTAATAAAATAAAGCAATTTGATTGGACATCTTTCAAATTCCCATCGAATTTGCACTTCTTCAACGCTTTTTTTATGAAGGTTAATATTTTTAATATGATTATTTAAATTTTTTAAATACCGTTTCTTAGAAAAAAGATAATGTATTACTTGAAATTAATTATATAAATAAATAAATAATGTAATTATGGTAATGTAAATGTTGTTTATTTCATCATTTTGTTTGCTTTCGAACCTTGAAATACTTTTTCCAACAAAACGTTTGCATTTCAAAGAATTAATATTCTTTTAAACCTTAATTGGAGAAGGTATATTTGTAACAGTAGGGAAGATTTGCGGATACCAAGGTGAACGAATTTTAATTCCACTTTTCATATATTTAATTTATTAATATTTATATTATAATAAAATAATAATAATTAATTATATAATAATAATAATAATAAATTTAATAAAATTATAAAATAACAATAATAATAAAATATTAATAATAAATTTATAAAAAAATATTAATATTAAAAATTAAAAATAAATTTATAATTTTTAAATTTATTATATTAAAATATTATTATATCTATTACATCATTCACAAATTTTTTATTTAAATTTTATTATTTTTTTTTAATTCAAATCAAAATACACTTTAATCTCAAATCCACTCTTTAATTCATAGACTTTAATTTCAAATACACTCTTTAATCCAAATAGACATGGTTTACTTCCAAAAAAGACAGCGGTAAAATACTCTTCTCAACAAAAGTTTGCATTTCAAATAATAAAATATTTTTTAAAACTTAGAAGTCGAGAAGGTGTTTTGTAACAATAATTCTTGCAAAACAGTAGAGATATGGAGTTTTCAGAGGTGAACCAATTTTAATTCTATTTTCTATATGTTTAATTTATTAATATTTATATTATAATAAAATAATAATAATAATTAATTTTATAATAATAATAATTAATAAATAATAATAAAATTATGAAATCATAAAATATTAATAATAAAATATTAATAATAAATTTATAAAATAATATTAAAAAATATTAATAATATTAATATTGAAAACTAAAAATAAATTTATAATTTTATAATTTATTATATTAAAATATTATTATATTTATCACATCATTCACAAACTTTTTACTCAAATCTTATCATTTTTTTTATTAATTCAAACAATCAAACTTTTAATACAATTTCATCTCAAATCTACTCCCCAATCCAAATACACCCTTACTCTTTCTTTTCAATGTATTATATTAAAAAACAATAAAGTAATTATTGTTTTTTATTTAGAAAAGAAATTGAAAATCCATTCTAAAGGTTTTGTTTTTCAAATGTACGAAGAGAAAGAAAAAAATTAAAAAAGAAAAGAGAAGAACTGAAAATATAATAAACAGAGTACTTTGATATTCTTTACTTCTTTTAATAATAATAAAATTTCAAATACAATGAACAAATTATTCAAATATAAAAAAAATTAAACAAATTAAAAAAAACACAGAAAAACTAACCGTGGATTGTGAGAGGAAAGAGTCAATTGCTAATACAATTAAAACTTAAAACAAATTATGAGGCATTGATAATTCATAAAAAAAAATTAACTAATGGAAGATTTTAATAAATATTATCATTTTTGAATAATTATTATTTTTAATTATGAGATACAATCAGTTTTTATCCATGGTCTGTTAAACTTATTAATTCACTGTTAGGTGAATGAAATGAATTTTTTTTTTTCACAGTAACAGAAAGCGTGGCACGACTTTAACCTTGAGATTTACGCAGAAATTGTATCAAATTAGTATGACTCTAACTTACAAAATTTAACTAAAATTGTGAGTTGTTTGCAAGACTTCAATTAAGTTAATTAAATTGGTGACATTGTCGCACGATTTATATTCCATGAACAAGACTCGTTTCACGATTTCTTCTTTATTTATTGTCACCATACTACTTATAAAGAAAAATTCTACACCACTTTCGTAATTAAGAAAAAGAATTTGCTCCTTTTGGTTAATAACACCAAAATAACGAATCTTTCATTAGACTTGACACAATTTTCAATATTATTTCTCCACGTAACACTTTTTCAATATTATTTCTTAAATTAACACTTTTTAAACATTATTTCTCAAACTAACACATATAAGTGGAGAGAGAAAAAAATTAAACTATTTAAAATTAAAAATAAATTTATTTAAAAATAATATAAAATATTAAAATTTTGTAAATGTTTATTGTTATTGATAAAATAAAAATTTGAAATGAAACTAAAAAAAGAAGAATGTTAAATAAAAATATAAGTAGTGTAATTTATAGATTTAAGAATAGATAAAAAAGTATTTTTTTCAGTAAAAATTTAATTAAAAATACTATTAGAGTTTGAAAGGATTTATTTTTAATTTATATGAGAGAAGGAGATAAATAAATAAAATTATGTAAGTGAAAAATCATTTATTTTTATTAAATTTAGTATTAGAGTTCTGAGTGTGTGTTATGTGTCTAAATTGTTTATTATAATTCTTTCATCCAATTTAAATTTTAATATAAAATACAATTACAAAATTCTTGTAATTTATTCTCATTATAATTAATGGCTTCAAAATATCTATAAATAGATTTTTTTTCATAACTTATAGATTATTTTTCACAACTTTATTTCATATAAATTTAATAAAACATAAATGATTTTTCACTTACATAATTTTTTTATTTATCTCCTTCTCTCATAAATTAAAAATAAATCCTTTCAAACTCTAATTGTATTTTTAATTAAATTTTTACTGAAAAAAAATACTTTTATTTATTCTTAAATCTATAAATTACACTAATTATATTTTTATTTAACATTTATAACTTCATTTTTTCAGTTTCATTTCAAATTTTTATTTTATCAATAACAATAAACATTTACAAAATTTTAATATTTTATATTATCTTTAAATCAATTTATTTTTAATTTTAGTTAGTTTAATTTTTTTTCTCTCTCCACTTTTACAGTAGAAGGTGCTAGTTTGAGAAATAATATTGAAATAGTACTATGTGGAAAAATAATGTTGGAAACTGTGTCGAAAAAAATTCCCAAAATAACACCTTTTTTACTTTTTATTTTGTAATAAGTAAAAATAAATCGCATCTTACCCTATCCCAATCCTCTCTCACCCACTTGTTTCCTTTCCCCCTTCCATACTCATCTTCCCCTTTCTCTTTTTCTTACGAAAAATGTTACTTTGACACTGTGTTTTCTTTTACCTCCGTTTCACACTCCGACGTGGCATGTGCTGTCCCGCGTGGCAATGAAAGAGAAAACGCAGTTGTTTTTGGCTTACGTGGTTTACCTTTATCTTTTTGCAAGGGTGTTTTTTGTCATTTTCCTTCTGAAAATGCAGGGCAATTTGAGAGGGAAAAGCAGATCTCATTTCTCATTGCACTCATTACCCCGCATGCTCTAAAGGAGAGAGAACAGAGAAAAACACTAAGATTCGCGTTCGTTTTCCACTATCGAAGCTCGAGCGTTTACATTGGTGGTATTGAACCTAAACCCTAAGTATTTTTGGTGTGAAACATGTTTGCTGTGTGTCGATGTTTGCTTCATTTAGGGTTTAGGGTTTGTTCATATGATTTGGTTTTGCTTGCTGGTTGCGAAAAATGGTTTCTTGTCGTGTTATGGGTTACTAGTGTCGATGTTTGCTTCGTTTATGGTTTAGGGTTTGTTCATATGGTTTGCTCTTGCTTGATGGTTATGCATGTATGCGAAAATTGGTTTCTTGCTTTGTTTTGGGTTGCTGGTGTCAAACTTTCCTTCGTTTAGGGTCTAGGGTTTGTTCACATGGTTTGCTCTTGCTTTCTGGTTATGCATGTATGCGAAAAAAATGGTTTCTTGATGTGTTCTGGGTTGCTGGTGTCAAACTTTGTTTCGTTTATAGTCTAGGGTTTGTTCACATGGTATGCTCTTGCTTGCTGGTTATTCATTTACGCGAAAAAAATGGTTTCTTGATGTGTTCTGGGTTGCTGGTGTCAAACTTTGCTTCGTTTATGGTCTAGGGTTTGTTCACATGGTTTGTTCTTGCTTGCTGGTTATGCATGTACACGGAAATAATGATTTCTTGCTGTGTTCTGGATTGCTAGTTTCCATCTTTCACCCGCCAATGTCCTCCTTCCACCCCTGAGACAAATGTGTGTGTTCCAAAATTACACACAGCGAACCACTTAGGTAAACTGGGCTAACCACTTAGTCCCTCCACCCATGAGACAAATGTGTGTGTTCCAAAATTACACACAGCGAACCACTTATCTGAACTGAGCTAACCACTTAACCCCTCAGACAAATGTGTGTTCCAAAACTACACACAGCGAACCACTTAGGTGAATTGAGCTAACCACTTAGTGCTTCCACCCTTGAGACAAATGTGTGTATTCCAAAATTACACATAGCGAACCACTTATCTGAACTGAGCTAACCACTTAGACCTTCCATCCCTCAGACATATGTGTGTGTTCGAAAACTACACACAGCAAACCACTTAGGTGAACTGAGCTAACCACTTAGTCCTTCCACCCCTGAGACAAATGTGTGTGTTCCAAAATTACACATAGCGAACCACTTATCTGAACTGACCTAACTACTTAGACCTTCCACCCCTCAGACACCTGTGTGTACCAAAATTACACATAGCGAACCACTTAGGTGAACTAGGCTAACCACTTAGTCCTTCCACCCCTGAAACACGTGTGTGTGTTTCAAAACTACACACAGCGAACCACTTAGTATTTTCACCCCTCAGACAAATGTGTGTGTTCCAAAACTACACACAGCGAACCACTTATCTTAACTGATCTAACACTTAGTGTTTTCACCCCTCAGACAAATGTGTGTTCCAAAATTACACACAGCGAACCACTTATCTGAACTGAGCTAACCACTTAGTCCTTCCACCCCTGAGACAAATGTGTGTTCCAAAATTACACACAGCGAACCACTTATCTGAACTGAGCTAACCACTTAGACCTTCTACCCCTAAGACACGTATGTGTTCCAAAAGTACACACAGCAAACCAATTAGCTGAACTACGCTAACCACTTAGTGTTTTCACCCCTCAGACAAATGTGTGTGTTCCAAAACTACACACAGCGAACCACTTAGGTGAACTGGGCTAACCACTTAGTGTTTCCACCCCTCAAACAAATGTGTGTGTTCCAAAACTACACATAGCGAACCACTTAGCTGAACTGAGCTAACCACTTAGTCTTTCTGCCCCCAAGACGTGTGAGTGTTCCAAAATTGTACCCAGCGAACCACTTAGGTGACCTGGGCTATCATTTTGTTTTGCTTGCTGGTTATGCATGCATGCGAATAAATGGTTTTTTACTTTGTTCTGGGTTGTTGTTTTATTTTTCTTCATTATATTGAGTAATGACGTAATTTGTTTATTGACATGTGTTTTGCAAGCATAACAATGACAACCACTGAAAGTTCCGGATCGAGGGTATTTGTCCATGTTAATTAATTAAAAATTCTGATAAATTGTACTTTGTTGGTATAATTGTTTATTTTTTGTATGTAGGTCTGTGTCTGTGTCTGACATTGTTGTCGGACAACATATCTAGGAGTTGCAAATACAATGCTTACCGAAGAGCATAAGGCTTGTATTGGCAGAACTCCTTTTTCATGGTTCATGGAGCTTGAAGGCAAAGTCAAACTTAGCAGGAAACTGCTGACAGGGTTATGCACACGATGGGTTGAGAGGAGGGGAGGTTTTATGATAAGGTCTGACTTGGTTTCCTTTACAACCCTAGACGTTTGTGTACTATTGGGTCTTAGAATTGGTGGATGTATGGTTGATCTTCGAAGGGAATCACAAGATTCCCCTATTAGGAGGTTATTTCCTTCTACAGATATTTATGTGAAGATGATATTTGATGAGCTCCAGAAAAGGCGAAATGACGTAAATGTTGATGACTTCTGTAAACTGTACGTATGTTAGGGCTGAGTGAGTTCTTACTGCCGATTGTGAGTGGGAGTGTTTTTGGTGGTTTATTTAGTATTGTAGATGAGTTAAGAGAACTCTGTAATTATAATTGGGGAACAACTGTGTTCCAATTTCTAGTGCAAAGTTTGTATCAAACATCGACTTCGTTGCAAGCCGATATTGGAGTTGGACATACGTATATTGGGGGTTGTGCATATGTGTTGCAGGTAATTACAATGAAATGGCTGGACAACAACTCATTTATGATTTGTCAATTACTGTCGTTTTGCTGCTGATGTATTGTAGTTTTTTTTATTACATTACAGATATGGGCTTTGGAGCATCTGTTGTCTTCAAGTAGAAAGGGAGATCTAAGGAGGCAAAAATTCCCTCGCATTCTTCACTGGCAGGATGTGAAGGTTGGTTTGAGATAGATTGAAGTGGCATTTGAAAGAAATTTTGTTAGTAATACCTATGGACAGATATATGAATTCACAGTTATTGTGCAAAATTGTTCAATTGGGGTTATTGATGTGATTATCAGGTCATTCATGATTTAGCACTGTCCAGTGAAGAGTTGCTGATTAACATTATGAAGGAAACCTTGCATTCATCAGGTTTTGAAGTTAAGCACCATCCAAACATGCAGTCCAATTTAGGCGAACTGATTGACAAAAAGACAACATTGTTGCGTGCTGTTGCAGAATAAGAAGAACGGATTTAGAATCTAGAGAGTCAGGTTCTCAACCTAACTAATTTGTTAAACTAGAAACAAAAATTCGTACAAAGTGACCAGGATACTGAAGACAATGTGGATCCTGCCTCTGTTCATTACCCCGTTACTCTTCAATCAACGAATGCATCCAAAGCAAATCAGACTGTTCGGAGTGGTATGGGTCAACAACTCCGACGAGGTAGCATGTACTATCGGCTGAAGATGAAACCAAGGAAGCGCGCACGTAACGCCATTACAAGAAGTCCTTTTGTAAGCTAAATAATTAATTGGTTAATGTGTGACGACAAATTTATTGTATTGTTATGTTCTCCTTTTGTAAGCTATGGTTTGACCACAACGAACAAGTAATTGATTAATGTTTGAGGACAACTTCCTGGTATTGTTATGTTAAGTAATATAGTTTTTTAATTACAAAAGAAGAACCACTTATTTCAACACAGAGAACCAATTGTGTGAACATGTCCATGGTCGCATTGGTGACACAGCAAACTACTTATTTGTACGCAGAGAACCACTTATTTCAACATAAAGAACTAAGTGTGTGAACATGTCCATGGTCGCATTGGTGAACACAGCAAACCACTTATTTGTACACAGAGAATCGCTTATTTCAACACAGAGAACCAAGTGTGTGAACATCTTCATGGTCGCATTGGTGAACACAGCAAACCACTTATTTGTACGTAGAGAACCACTTATTTCAACATAGAGAACCAAGTGTGTGAACATGTCCATGGTCGCATTGGTGAACACAACAAACCACTTATTTGTACGCAGAGAACCACTTAACTTCAACACAGAGAACCAAGTGTGTGAACATGTCCATGGTCGCATTGGTGAACACAGCAAACCACTTATTTGTACGCAGAGAACCAGTTAACTTCAACACAGAGAACCAAGTGTGTGAACATGTCCATGGTCGCATTGGTGAACACAGCAAACCACTTATTTGTATGCAGAGAACCAGTTAACTTCAACACAGAGAACCAAGTGTGTGAACATGTCCATGGTCACATTGGTGAACACAGAAAACCACTTATTTGTACACAGAGAACCAGTTAACTTCAACACAGAGAACTAAGTGTGTGAACATGTCCATGGTCACATTGGTGAACACAGAAAACCACTTATTTGTACGCAAAGAACCACTTAACTTCAACACAGAGAACCAAGTGTGTAAACATGTCCATGGTCGCATTGGTGAACACAGCAAACCACTTATTTCAGCACAGAGAACCACTTATTTCAACACAGATAACTAGTCTGATATTGAGCTCCTCTCACTTGCGGGAACGTTGTCTTGCTTTGTCGCCTTGCGAGGGTAGATGAGACATTTTGGATGCCAAATTTCCCTTTTAAAATGATGGCTGAAAGTGGGTAGTCCCATCATTGCACTGCATTCTAGAAGACATCTCCAAGGTCAGACAACATCAAAGAGCTCATTTTGGAAATGAATTGGTTTGCTTTTGTGCAACATTTTCGTCGTTTCTTAACCCTTTCGTATTTTTGTTTGACGGTTCTATTGTTGGCGGTCGTCTACAGGGAATCGACGTCGGAAGCTGGAGGTCACTGCCAGAAGGTGTATCGCTCGGTCGTCCTGTGTCTAACAATTTATGTTTTTAGGGTTTATCGAAAGCAATGATTCGAATGATGTACACAATGTTTTGGTGTTGAGTTATGTTGTGGGTTTGTTTATCTGTTCATGCCTTTGTCGTTAAACTTTGTCGTTGACAGTTAACAACTTAGGTAAAAAAAAGAAGATAATTTTGTTGTGGGTTTAACATTACTGGTTTCCATGTGTGATACTTACCTGTCTGGGACACATTGTATGTTTGTATGTGTTTGTATGCGAACCACTTACATCATTGGGTTGTGGGTTTGAAATGGAGGTCTTTGCATGTGTTATACACGTGTGTGTATTGGAAATAATTCGTCATTGAACCACTTATTTTAATATAGTGAACCAGTTATTATTCTACGTCTGTGTAACACATTAAGTATTTTGTTTGTCACTGTACTTTTCAATATCTGAGTAATGGGCTACTTTTCTTGGTTACCATTTTCCTTCCTATACATATATGGCTCCCAAAAAATCCTTTGCTGGAGATCAGGGAGAATCAAAGGTTAGTGATTTGTGATAGCTTATGGTATAAGTGTGAAAACAATGAAATCTGTTTGTTGATTTGTATTAATAGTTGAGAGTCAGGCACAAACTCCACACCAATGCCATCATTAACATTAATCGTGAGATGTCCCAAATTCAAAGGGAGTTGATGGAGACAACTCCATTCAAATGGCTCTTGCGCTTGGAACAGCCACTGCATATTTCGTTAGTTATTTTGCGGGAACTGATTAGCAGGTGGTGTATTGCAAACCAGTGTTTCTGGATCAGGGAATTTTTAGTCCCATTTTCTCTGTTTGATGTATGCATGACGTTGAGGCTGGGTGAAACTAGCAAGGAGGTTACCCTTGAATATGGTGATGCTCCTTTCATGAACCGCCTATTCAATGGAAGTGAAATTACCACAAATTCGGTGCTTGCAAAGCTGCGTGATTCTGATGTCAAGAAGGATAAAAACGTCGAAGACTTCTGTAGACTGTATATAATACTTGCATTTGGAACGTTTTATTTTCCCCGGTCTTCGATAACTATTAAAGCATTTCCTTTTCATTTACTACAAAATGTACATAATTTAAATATGTATAATTGGGGGGCAGTCGTTCACAATTTTTTGATTCAAAGATTGAGCTGAGTTGCCATATTGTACAACCAACAACACAACACAGTTGCTGTTAATTTGTCGGGGTGTGTTGTTGTCTTACAGGTTAGCATTAATCATTTTACAATGTAAATTATTGTTCGTGTGTTTGTTTTACAAACCATGTGTTTGTTTGAAACAGTTATAGGCAGGACAACATATAGGATTGGGATGCAGTTCACAATTTCCAAGAATGCTTGGATGTCATCCCATTACTATGAGGTCTGCGAATATATGTTCTGCTTTTCAAACAAACCAGGTATTGGTTATGGTTTATTGATTTCATAAGTTATTGGAATTCATTATGTTTTTTGATTTCGAACAATGATTGGATACAACTTCTGCCGATTGTCTTCGATTAGAAACTTGGGGAGGAAGAAAACAAAATTGATATAGTGTGCGAGGCACTGAGGTGTTGTGCACCACCCCCAAGTTCAAAAGGCATATCAGACGAACATGGTGCATCGTCTGATAATGTGGAAGAGACAATATCCGATGAAATTGTTGGGGCCACAAGGAGGCTGCGGGCAAATTAGGACCGAATTGCTGCCCTTGAAGAGAAGGTCAGCCAGATTCACTTACTATTGAGCAGTCATACACAACATACTTTTACGGGGGCATCATTCATTGGATCAGATAACATCCCCCACAAGATGCAATCGGAGCATCATGTGAGTCCCGAAAGGCAAGCTACTCCTGTTAGTCCTCAGCGCACTGATGGGCAGAGTCATGCAACCCCGGTGAGGGCTGACTTATTGATGGACAGAAGCAGGTGACGAGGGCTGAGCCTGATGCAGGGCAGGGGCAAGTCATTCGTGATGGGCCCGATGCTACTAATGTTGTGCCCATGGAGGATACTTTGGTCAGGGCTGAGCCTGATGCTAAGCAGGGGCAAGTCATTCGTGATATGCCCCATGCTACTGATGTTGTGCCCATGGAGGTTACTGCCGTCAGGGCTGAGCCTGACATTGTTCAAGGAAAGGTCAATCCCGATAGGCCCAATAATACTCATGTTGAGCAGGTGGAGGGCACTGCGGTCAGGGCTGAACCTGATGTCGTGGAAGGGCAGGTCAGTCCTGATAGGGATGTGCCTATCATGCCGGTTGTTGACAATGGCAAAGTCTACAGAGCTGTCACATCTGCACGTTATGAAGATAGCAGGTGTGATCATTTTAGTTATTTCAGTTGAAAAATGGTTAGCTGATGTTGTTGTTGGTCAGGAATTACAATGGATAGTTCATCGAATCTGGTGGTTTTTGTAGAATTCTTGTGCAGATTGATAACCACATGGTTAGAAAGTCCGATCTTATGTCATTCGCCCCGGAAGGGAAAGTTGATAATTTGGTGAGCCATGCCGCCACTTTGTCACGCTTAATGTAACAATGAAATTCAAAACTTCACTAATTGTTTGATTTGATAAAATGTTTGTAGGCTATGTTATTTGTGTGCAGCATGTTCATGTATGACCAATTGAAAAATGAAGGCGCCATCAAACGAATATGCCTGAATCCATTTTTTGCGGTATGTTAATCTGTTCCATATGTACTTATTATAAGTTTGGTCTAAGACAACCTAATGAACATACACTTCTTGTAGTCTGTTGTCATTGACGACATGAATAACCGTAAAAGGAAGATTAATGGCAAAGCACCCAAAAGAAGGGTTTGGGAATACAAAGACTATGAATTATATTACCTAGATGGGATGATGAATCTTGAGAATGTTCTGATTGCCCAATTTGTAAGTGCTTAATATGTTTAGATTGCAAAATATTCAACGACTTGTCGATGATGTCTTAATTTAAATTAGATTTTAGGTTTTTGTCCCCACGGTTTTCAGTGATCACTAGTGGTGTTATGCTCTGAATTGTGTCACCAGAGAGTTATATGTCCAGGACTCCTTGGGACACAGTAATCAAATCCGCCAGCAAATTCACAAGGAAATTGTAAGTTCATCATCCTTTCATTTAGGTTAAACGATTTACGGTTGAAAGTAGTTATTCACTACATAGAATGTGTTATTAACGTAAGTTCATGATGGTAACAGGCATACTGTGTGGAATGCCTATTCGGTCTGGTTGAGCACTTTGAGTTGGAAAAACCAGTTCGTTTAAAACTCATTAAGCATGACATCCCTCGACAGCCTAACAGGTCAGTTTACACCTGCCAGTGTTGATTTATGATACATCGGTGTAGGACATATCGAAATGAACTAATAAATGATATTGGCCATTTTCAGCTTTGATTGTGGTATGATGGTTATCAGATACATGGATGTTTGGGACGGGGTGGCAAGATACCAGTTCAAAAGCATGCCACAATATACTACGGTTTGTAAATCTGTGTTATTGTGAACATTGTTCTGGTTGGTTTCATAATGCAGTGAATAAGTTCGTGGGGTGTCTTTTATTTTCAGGACCAATTGCAAGCATTCAGAGAAGAATATGTGGCCAAATGGATATTATATGAGGATAATGTTAAACGAGTAGAGATTATCTCCGAATTTCAAGATTAACACAACAGCTATATGACAAATGACGCAAATGACATTTTGATTTTTACACATTACTGTAAACTATTTGCATGTAGTCATGATTTGTACAAATGTAACAAATGTACATATATTTTTTGGAACACAAATCAATTGAGTTTTAACCACTTAAACTCAAACAGCAAAACTGATAACTGCTTGACCTTATCTTTATATAATCGGTTTACCATGTTCACGTAAGTAGTTTGCCATGTTTATGAAACTGGTTTATACAAGTATTTGACCATATCTTTATACCAAATGGCTATCAATGTTGGTGTAAGTAATTTACCACCAATTTTATCGATGTAGTTCGCTCAGTTAGTATAAGTGGTTTGCCACGTTCACAAGTCCAACACATATATTAAATCCCTGCATGTCTATTCATCCATTCATCTATCTTTCTGTATGTGGTTCGCTTAGTTAGTATAAGTGGTTTGCCATGTTCACAAGTGCAACACATATATTAAACCCCTGTAGGTCCATTCATTCATCCATCTTTTTGTATGTGGTTCGCTTAGTTAGTATAAGTGGTTTATCACGTTCACAACTATGACACCTATATTCAACCCCTGCATGTCCAGTCATTCATTCATCCATCTTTCTGTATGTGGTTCGCTCAGTTATTATAAGTGGTTTGCCACGTTCACAAGTCCGACAACTATATTCAACCCTTGCATGTCCATTTACTTAGCATTTTTCTGTATGTGGTTCACTCAGTTACTATAAGTGGTTTATCACGTTCAGAAGTGCAACACCTATATTTAACCCCTGCATGCCAGTCATTCATTCATCCATCTTTCTGTATGTGGTTCGCTCAGTTATTATAAATGGTTTTCCACGTTCACAAGTTTGACAGCTATATTCAACCCCTGCATGTCCATTTATTCATCCATCTTTTTGTATGTGATTCGCTTAGTTAATATAAGTGGTTTGCCACGTTCACAAGTGCGACACATATATTAAACCCCTGCACGTCCATTCATTCATCCATCTTTCTATGTGGTTCGCTCAGTTATTATAAGTGCTTTGTCACGTTCACAAGTGGGACACCTATATTCAACCCCTGCATGTCCAGTCATTTATTCATCTATCTTTCTGTATGTTGTTCGCTCAGTTAGTATAAGTGGTTTGTCACGTTCACAACTACGACACCTATATTCAACCCCTGTATGTCCAATCATTTATCTATCTTTCTGTATGTGGTTCGCTCAGTTAGTATAAGTGGTTTGTCACGTTCACAAGTGTGATACCTATATTCAACCCCTACATGTCCAGTCATCCATTCATCCATCTTTTTGTATGTGGTTCACTCAGTTATTATAAGTAGTTTGTCACGTTCACAAGTACGACACCTATATTCAACCCCTACAGGTCCAGTCATCCATTCAGCCATCTCTCTGTATGTGGTTCGCTCAGTTATTATAAGTGGTTTGTCACGTTCACAAGTGCAACACCTATATTCAACCCCTGCATGTCCATTCATCCATTCATCCATCTTTCTGTATGTGGTTCGCTCAGTTAGTATAAGTGGTTTGTCACGTTCACAAGTGGTTAACCTTGAGTTTATATAAGTGGTTTTCCATGTTGACGTAAGTGGTTTAGCATGTTGATCCAATTGTGCCCAGTGATGTCAGCAACGATACAAAACCACCACATTCAACATTTGTATTCTGTTTGGACAAGGTCAACACAAAGATTTAAAATTAAGTCATGCAAGTAAACAACACAAGACACTGGCTTAATTTGTAATTGAAATTCATTAGCAATCCTTACTGAATCGTTGTATGAAGGAAACTGTGTGGTTGATATTTTCTCCTCCGTTGAAACGTATTCAGTAGAATTATATGGTGGAGTCCAGCTATCATCCATATCCATCTACAAGTAAAACAACAGTTTCATTTAGCATATATTCAAATTAGATGGTACCTCGCACACCTATTTTAAACCATGGTGGGGAACTTTAATTCTTACTGAATTTTGTGTAATAGTTGTTACTTTCACATTGGTTGCCTTCTTTCGCTTCTTAGGTTTCTCCGAAGCGCCTTCTAATATTCTTGAACGGGGTCTTCCCTTTCTTCCAACTGCGACAGGGCTATGTATGTTTTGGTTTAAGTTGTCATTGATACAGTCGTCGTTATGGACTGTGTTGGTGGCATATGAAGCACTGCAGCGCTGTCTAATTGGCTGTACAGAAATACAATGACGTTTGGCAAAGGCTTCTAATTGGCAAAATAATAAATTTGTTGTTTGATCTTTTTCACAGGCAATCTCTGCAATTTGGGAAAACCTTTCACATAGCGCATCAAACTGTTCAATATGTGGCAGTTTGTCCTTTGCGTTAAGTGATGCTCTAATATAACTATGCCTTCTACGAATATTCTTGCTTCACCTTTGAAGTACATATTTTGGTAATACACAGTGTTGCCTCTCTTGAGCAAGTACAACCAGCGAATGTCTGCAAATTATCCCCCTGAACTCGAACAATAGACAATTACAGTTGAAATCGTTTGTGTTTCGATTGTAGTTGACTTTGAAGATACTTTCACGGCTGTGATGATCGTTGATGGACTCCTTCATCACCTCATATATGCATGCATATCCTTCGACAACACAATTTTGAATAATACAATTCATCTTAGCTTTATGTGAATTTAGCATGAGTGTATGCACTTTGGAACTGTCGTTCGATCAAAGATTGTGAGCCGCATGGAATGATTGTATTTAACGACGCAAAGTCTGCCTCGTTCTCCTTCTCCACCTTGTGTGCCAAAGCGTTGTCATATTGATGGACAAATTG
>Ga0209489_106376_pt1 | contig 19060 bp, 4 predicted proteins | sample SiratrowhiteBW_FD_187527 | JGI IMG/M metagenome (GOLD analysis project Ga0209489, IMG submission 187527) | Root nodule microbial communities of legume samples collected from California, USA - Siratro white BW (SPAdes) (version 2) | ecosystem: Host-associated > Plants > Roots > Nodule | place: USA...
TTATAAATAAATAAATAAATAAATAAATAAATATATATATATATATATATATATATTAGAATAGCAAAGAATGGAATTAATGGGAACAATTAATGGGTTTCCAACCCTATTTACAAAACCAAATAGTAAACTCCTCTCTACTATCCATGCCATCAAGAGAACAAGTTCCACAATTGACTTACACAGTGTACATGGGGTAATATAACAACAAGAGATTGAGGGGTAATATAACAACAAGAGATTGAGGCAACCAAACTAAACATAAAACTAGGAGTATGAAAGTATAGTAGCTGACAACTTCCAATTGCATTGATAGGCCACCAAGTATCCGAAATAAATGCCCACCATATTGTGCTTCAATTAACTTTTGCTTGCATTCCTGCTACCATATACTCCTGCTTCAGTCGAACAGACCTGCAAAACACACACCCCCATGCCAACTCTTCTCCAACTCCCCTAGATCTCACGGTTATATATACACTCATTTAACGAGTGGATAACCCAACCTACCAAAACTCACACAACCAATATAAGGATTAAGAAGTATTTTGCAGACATATTATAGGACAGAGAAGCCAGTCCGATACAAAATAGTTTGCACTCTTTCATCTAAACTTATTCCAAGACCATGCCTTAAGTTGTGCTAATGTAAAGATTTTCACATCGTCCACTATCCCACTGTTAAACACTATTTTATTCTTACGCATCCAAATTTCCTATACTATATAGCGACCCACGTACCCCTCCAAATTAAATTTATCTTCTGACTAAATCTTTTTAGAAAAAAGCTTTGAAAGTGGTTTATAATAAATTGATGCCTAACAGATGAGATTCCTAACCACCTATCACAATTATCCCACACTTTTTGCACCATTTCACAACTAATGAGAACATGCTGAGTAGTTTCCTCAAACTTCTTACATAGAGAGCATAATTTACTAGGGAGTGCAACTCCTCACTTGTTGCTTAATATATATATATATATATATATATATATATATATATATATATTATAAAGGAGGCCATATGTTTTAATCTTTTATAACAAAAAAATTAAGCCACAAGCACAGACACATAAAATAACACTATATTTCTATTTTTTTCATAATTAAAAATGAAATATACGTATAAATATTAATATTCAAACTACTATTTCTCTGTATTCAAATATAAAGTAAAATAATTAATTTAGTTATTATACTTAAGAAAATCCGTTAGCATCATTTTATTTCACTAACTTTAATTTGTTTTTTTTTTCTAAAATACAATACCTTTTGTTGAAATTGGATATCATATAAATAAAATTGAGTGAATTATGAAAGGTGTGTTTTTAAAAATAATATCATTACATAAGATGAAGTTATCCATATATTTAAATCTATGGTAATTTTTTTCTTATATTTTATGTGGGGGAGTACATTTCCACAAAGTTTGAAAAGAGATGGAAGTGCATAATAAGAAGAAGAGATATTGTGTAAAAAGGATAGATAGAAGGTAGTAGTAGGGTTTGATGTGGATTGAAAAAGTTCTTGTGAGGAAATGATTGGAATGGCGTAGCTATAGGACCTTTGAGCTTTCTTCAACAAGGACCAACCAATATATATCATTGGCCCCATTAACAAAAACTAAGACAGACAAACTTGTCTTCTCTTTTCTGTCTTTACTCTTCCTAATCATCGTCATTACACAAACACACAACTACAATATTATTTCACCACTTTCATACATATTCTTTACTCTTCCCAACAAATACATGTTAATATCTCATTACATATTATAGATTAAAATATATACTATTTGAAGATCAAGATTTCACTCTCTCTACATATGTATAACTATAATATTGCCTTTTTTTTTCTTTTCAATGTGCATTTTACTTACTATTTTCATAATTAACCAAAGTTTTTATATCACATCAATCTCAATATTCTTTTTTCTATGCATTTAAATTGAATTTTAAGTTTTTTAAAGAAATTATTAATTAATTAAATTACCATAGTCTAAACTATTTATTGTAATTCAAAATATATTTATTAAAATAATTTGTATATTAAAAATATTTTTTAAGAAGTTTGATTTTATAAAAGTAAATAGTTACACTAGATAACAAATATATTAAAATACTAGCAAATTATATACATATTTAAACAGTTTTCTGTCATAGATAATCTTTTAAAAAGTTGGAGTCATTAGTTGCATTGTATAAAAAGATATTCTATCAGGTACAAACTAACTAGTTGTAGTGTGAATGAGCAGTTGATAAAGGAAAAGAAAATGCTTTTTGTTGGGCAATGGGGTTTGATATTTGTGTGAATTACTATCAGATATGATATGATTTGATGGATGTTTGAATCGACAATAGTCCTTGATTCATGGGCAAAAAAGTTGTCAAATTGGGCATGCAAATGCTAATTTCACAATGGAAAGTAACTGATTTGGAAATGGTTAGAATAAGAGATTAGTAAATGCATATTGAACTGTTTACAGGCAATGGAGAGCCGTTTATTGATTCAAATATGGAGTTTGTAACCATTCATTTATGTGAGTTTTTTTGGGCATGGACTATTACGTGTAAGCATCGGTTACTTTGCTGAAATTTTAAAAAATGTTTTTGAAAAAAAATCAAATTCAAACCATTTATTTAAGAAATATATATGATTTACTAATTGAATAATAGAAAATGGTTTTATTTTAAAATAAACGGATCAGACAAACACACATGAAAATTAAAATTTCGCTTAATTCATTAAAAAAATCACTTACTTTTTTTTTTTATAAATAAACACAAATAAATTGGTCTCTTGTTAGAGTTATTGGAACGGTATTGAATTGATGAAAACAAGTTAAGGTTTAAGATTTACTTGAGACAGAACTAGTTTCAATAATTTTTTTTTTAATTTTTATTATGAAATATAATATTGAGTAATACTAATGAAAATATATATAAATTATAAATTTCACTTAAAAATAAGTAAGTTATATATTAAAACAAGTAAATGTAATACATCGTATATTTTTAATAACAATAATAATAATAATTAAATTAATTGCGGTAACTATTAGTTTTTTAAGGTCGGAAGAAAAATTAAGACCAAAATACATATTTTGTGTTTGGGGAAAACCTAACACCTAAAATAATGTTGTTTCGAGATTTTTTTTTTTAAAAAAAAAAAAGAAAAGAACAAGTTTTTAAGCCAACTAGTGACCCTTTTAAACCGTCACTTTCATTTTCTCGTCTTCCCTAATTATAGTTGGTTCTATTTGTTCTATCTGGGTGTTGAATTAAAGATTTTCTAAAAGAAAAATCAAATTAGATACTAAATTGGTTCATTTAGAAAGTTTAACTTAATCTCTCCGATTTCAAAATATTAAATTTTAATTCCTAATTTTTAAAATAGATGAAATGCAGTCCTTTCTATTGAAATATACAGAAATTTAAAGGCCATTTCCTATTTTTTCTTGGAATTATGAACACATATTATTTTGCCAAATCAATTTCTGGATGAATTAATACAAATTCCATGACTCATGTATTACTCAATGAAATTATATTAAACCATTTTTTTTAGAGAATATACTTAAAATACTTAAACTTTGAATTTGAAATCACTCAAATTTTTTTTGAAACAAATAAGTAATGAGCCTTGAAAGTTGACAATTATATTATGAAATTATTAACCTGATCCAATAAATTATCTGATAAAAAAATTTCAAAAATAATTACTGTGAAACTAGACTTAATAAGCTTTCTAGCCATATAATTTCATAGGCATCCTTTACTATAGAAAAATTTCCAAATGCAAAAAGTATTGCATCCACTACAAGGAAATTGCATAATTACTTACGAATTTTAAGTAGAGATTAGAATTCATAGGTTAAATATTCTTTACCTAAGAATATTTACATATAAATTTATATTTATATATAAATTTTTATTACCTACTAGTATAAATTGATTTTCCAATCAAGATTCGTAGAACAAATTAGTAAAATAAAATTAACACCTGATGTGGAATAATTTCGAAGAAATTGGTTAATAAGTAAGGATAATTTTATTCGTAGGTAAAGTTAATAACATTTTACGTATAAATTCTAGTACAGAATTAATATAATATTTTATTGAATTTAAATGTATACCAACTGTAAGTTTCTATTTGCATATAATGTTTGTTGCGGTCAGTATATTTCTGTTTTAGTTATTTATAGTTTTGTACACTATAGAGATCCATTAGCATGTTTGGTGTATGAGTTTTTTTTTTAATATTTTATTCATTTATTACATTATAGTTATATATTAATTTTTACTTTATAACTTTTCTTTAGAGAAAGCAGTTTGGTTATTCGGTATATGTTGATGAAATGACTCAACAAATACATATATAAAAGAGTATTGAAAAATTCGTCGATAATAGATTTAAGTGGATGCATGTGATTTTTTTTCATTAAATTGAACATGTAAATTATTTACTACTTTATAAGAAGCATGTCTCATTTAAACACTGAGATTTTGAAAGTAGAATTTTTATAACATTATTTGAATTACATCGGGTCTCATCTTATATATAATTACCTATGGATGAATTATTATCTAATTATTTAGTATTTCCTATGTAATTATATACAAATAAATCCAATCATAATGACATATGAATTTCTTTGTATTTAACGCATGAATCTATATATAAAATCTATATACAATTATCTACTACCAGGAATATATAAACTTACTTACAAATCAAACTCATACACAACAATTACCTATGAACAACTTACTTACGAATTTTATATCATAGGTAAAAGTAATTTAACTTTACCTATGAATTTCTAAGGTAAGTAATAGTGATTTTTATTGTTGTTTTAAAAAATATATGATTTTTAGTCTTTCTGTAAGTCATCCTTCTATACTTAATCTATAATAAAATAATATTTATATATAAAATTAAATTTGGTAAAGTAGTTTATTTAGCAAATAATTTTATCCTCAATATTTTATCTTTTAATTTAAATGGATTATGATTGATTATTATGTATTTAATACTATGCTATGTAATTTATGAAAAAGAAAACGAAAGCTAATCAGAAATTCATTAAACATAATTGAATTTCTCTAACGAGAGATAGATGTATTTTAAGTACACTAGTTTTCTAGATAATGAGATTGGAAATATCTCTGTAATATGTTGTTGGGCAATGATAAGATTAAAGATATTAATGTAATGAAATTGACATATCTTACAAAAGCATTAATACTTTAATACTTCAAATTATAAGTAGGTATTCTAGATGAATACGGTGTTAGAGGATATATGTGTTGACATATCTTCTTGCATGAAAAGTCACATCTTAATAAGTTAACAAATGAAATTTATAGATCCACTGAAAGAGGTTTTACGGGTAAGTGTTAAGTGGTGGAGAAAATAATGATTAGGATAATGATTTATTCTAAATTCTCTATCTGATTAAATTTGACAACCACAAATGTTAAATATTCAAGAATTGGTGCGAGAATACATCATAATAAAAGACAGATGATGTGTCCTTTGATATTGATATATTCATATTAACATGAGTGATGAATTTGTTACCACCTTTTAAGAGAGTATAAGTAGTCCTAGTAAATTCCAAAAAGGAAAATATAAATCCTTACAAAATCAGTTTCAAGGTTGATATAGGAGTAAAACTAGATAAATTTAGGTTTATCTCACAAAGTTGAGTGTGTATGAAAGTAAGTATAAATTTAGATCATTAAATCCTTACTCATCTATTTTTTTTTTCTTTTTTGTGTGTGTATTTGTTAGATGGATAGGTGAAGATAACAATAAATTTCCTTATTGCTACAAATATAAAAAAGAATGTGAAGATCTACGACCACATATGAAATTCAAAAACTATTTTATTTATACTTATTAGATAAGGTAAAATTTTGCATTATTCATATTAAAATAATGAGTGAATATTTCACACATTTATTGAGACTATTATAATAAGAATTTAAAATCCTATTTAAGAAATTGTGGTTCTATATAATTATTGATAATATATTTAAAAAAAAAATGTAAAAAAAAACATGTTTACCTTTAAGATATTAAACTTAATATATTTATATGATAGTAGGCTTTATATGTAGAGGTGATTTGGTAATGGTGTAAAGAGATCTACTTTGTAACAAGGTAATTATTTTGCACATCATTCACTTCCTATTCATATTACATCTATTCGTGACATGCAAATTTCTAAAAGATCCTAATATATATTTATAGATTTATATTCTTTATTAATTTGTAGAAAAAAAAAAAAAATATATCAATCATAAGAAGTTGTTACTGTTATTTCGTAAGATGAAGTGATAACTTTGAATTAAACATTATCTTATACAAACAAAGTTATTGTTAAATCATAAAAATCTTTCATATGTCTTAAACCATAATCTTTAGTTTTTAAACATAAAAACAAATAAGGACCTTGATTCATCCTTAGATTGACAAAATTTAATATATAGTTTAAATTAATTATAAAATTAAAATATCAGTGAGTAATAAAAACATAAACATAAAACTAAAAAATTAATAAATAATAAAAAAGTACTAATCCATATTTTTTATATCTAACTAATTAAAAATATATATATTTTATAAATAATAATTTCGTAGATAATATCAAATTTACTTACAGACTTTTTCATAAATAAAATTTATATAAAATTCATCTGTAAATAAAATTCATAAATAATACTAAATTTATTCACTATTAAAAGTTTATATATAATAATTCATAAATAAATAAAAAATTTCTTATAATATTAGATAAATTCAAACTTTAAATTATAGTAATTACATTAACTGAAGTAAAAAAATGCAATAAGCCACATACATTCGTTAACATAAAAAAGATTTTCTATTTGGATATTTACAATTAATAATTCAATGTGAATGTGGATGACATAGGGCACAACAAGCTTTAGAATAGTTGAATTACATGCAATATTTCTGATTATTTCATCTATCGTAATACTAATTTAACATTCGTATAAAATTTTATCCAAATCATTCAATCATAATACTAAAAAGTAATATATTACGTTTTTAGAAAATTACATACTAAATGCTCTGTCTAAAATAATATGTTAGATCATCCTTTTGTTATTCGCTGGATATCCACGAAAAAAATACTTGTGAAATTTTTTATAATTGCGTATATCTTTCTTATTTTTTAATTTTAAATAAAATTTTTAAAAATAATTATTTAAATTATTAACTGAAATATAAAATTAATTTTAAAATATAATTCAAATAGAATTGCATAATAAAGTATAAGTACACATAAATTTGATCTTTCTAAAAATTAAATTTAAATAAGTTGGATAAGTTTTAAAAAATTAATGTTTCTAAAATCAATTTCAATGTAACATTCCATATTTTTTATATGATAATAATTATATCGTACAAAAATTCTATAATATGCTTAAATATGGATATCCATATATTCATAATAATATTTCAAAATATACTTTTTCGAAAAGGATTTAATAGAGATATATTATTATAATTACAAAATAAAATAAAATAAGATTTTTTTATCAGTTTATTGAGGAATTACACTACTTGCCTAATCCTCTACTCATGTGTAATACATCATCATTGCAGATTTAAAAACAAAACAAACACCACCCAAAAAGAAGGATAAACTAGTGAGTTTTAAAAAAATGTATTTTCATAAATTATATTTATATTTTCAATCAAACTACAACACATCAAGCTTTCATAATTGATCTCATACACCACATTATATGAATATATCAATCCGTATGATCTGGTCCAACCGATTCTTTTTCATACCATGACACAGTCATATGAATCTCTTTCGATTCTCACAATCTAGTCATCTTCATCTATGATTCCAATGACTATTAGAGTCAGGATACATCGATCCTTATTGATCAAATACACACGATGTAGTACAAACAATGCACATTCTAACGATATCAATACACGAATATATTCTTTTCTGAAGATACTATGTCTCCATCACATACCATATCATTTACAAACATTAATACTATATCATGTTGTACATAAATATTCATTCAATTTAACTCAAATCTATCCAATTCATACATAATAAAACAAGTAATTACAATAAAAAAAAATGGCTACCCTTACTAAAATATCATCTATATAAACTTCTATTTCAAAAGAGACAAAACATTTATAAAAGAAGAAAAAAAATACATGCAACTAGTTTCCCTTACCCAAATTCACAAGACAAGTAATTATAATATTTATAAAAACACACAACTAACTTCCCTTATCCAAATTCACAAGACAAGTAATTACAATATTTATAAAAAAAAAATATACTAACTAGCTTCCCTTACCCAAATTCACAAAACAAGTAATTACAATATCTATTAAAAATAGTCAAACTAGCATCCCTTACCTGAATTCACAAAATAAGTAATTATAATATCTATTAAAAACATACAACTAGCTTCCCTTGTCCAAATTCACAAGACAACTAATTACAATATTTATAAAAACATACAACTAGCTTTTCTTATCTAACATTTTAAAGAAAACATGCAATTAACTTCCCATATCTCTATAGAGTAGAGATACTCAAAGAAGTTCTAAAAATCTAAAATCACGGACAACTTAACTCTGTTCAAGAATCTGATCAGACACTCTTGCTCTACTCAATGCCAGAAATATGTGAACTCTGATAAGGAAGGTGAAATTTTAGAAAGAATGCGAAGAAAAGGGGAAGAACAACTTTTAAGAGAGAGTTGGTAATTTTTATAAAAATAAAACAGAATATCTTCTTTAAGAAAGAGTTGGTGGTTATTATAAAAATAAAAACTAAATAATTAAACTTTTCTGAAAAAAATACTAGGGTGTTATCTTATTTATCTCTAAACTAAACTCTAAGTTATTTTTTATTCTGAAACTATTTTTTAGGATATTATATAAATAAAAAACTATACAAATATAAAATTATATTTTAAATAACTATTCCATGGTTAATATTTCTTTAGCTAATAACTTTATTTTAAATGCTTTATTTTTAAAATATTAAATAAAATACATAATCATGATTAATGGGTAACGGATTTTCGTACTTCAAATACCATACTAATCATATTTTTTCCATGGGAGTAATTAAAATACACATACTCATCATCCATATATCCATTTAAAATATTTATTTAGTATTAGTTACCAATTTTACCCATAAATATACGATGTTACATTTTTTTTTGTCATCGTAATTCTCACCCTTTGTAATGCTAGATTCCGAACGATATATTTTCTTCTTTGTATGGTGAAAAGAATCACCGTCTAGCACTTGAAATTCGAAACCCAGGCAGTAGAAATCAGTCCATTAGTGATTCAAATTATGCATCTTATATGTAAGAATTAACGATCTACGATTTGCATTAAAATTAAACCAAGAAAAACGAAATCAAGCTCAATATTTAACATCTACATCAAATGTAAGTCTAACCCAATTAATGTGGACTTGATTAACCTGATTTAATTATTGGAAGGATTGTCCAACTAATTTATGCATTAAACAGGATTACTCGCTTGAATCGTGGCAGATTTGATTTTGATTCTATAAGAATCATGTCTTAACAAAAGGACGCATACCATCTAAGAATCAGTCTAGTAATTAATATAGTTCTTTCCCGAATTATAGCAGCCATGTATTGCACATTTTACGTAAGATGTCACACAGCTTTGAGTCCAATATTATACGTTCTTTCAACTCTTCACCATTGACTTTGGTATCAGCAGTGTATTAGCAAACACTGCTCAATGCTAACCAAATAACTTATATCTTTCATGTTTATCATTAATATCTGTCAATACGTTATTAAATAGTAATATAAAAAAATTAATATCTGTCAATACGTTATTAAATAGTAATATAAAATACAAAATAGTTAAATTGAAATCCGTATATGATTTATTTTCTTAAATTTTGTTCTATTAGATATTACTCTAGTTTATTCAGTGTGAACACCAAATAGATCAGTTGTTAGCAAGTGTTGCATTTCACAGCTCCTGAATCGTATGAATGACCTCGCAGTAGTTATAGAAACTTACAAAACACTTTTATAAAAAATCTTATTATTATTTTCATTGAACCCAAAATCTCTTAGCACCTGGAGAGAACAACCATCAGGGTAGAAGAATTTTTTTGTCATGTTACAATTATTATTATACTTATTAATTAAATATACTTGGTGTGTGAGTTTGACTTCTGTTTGGTTTTATTTATTTTTTTAAATTTTCTTTTATGTTTTGCATGGGTCTAGCTCACGTTACATGTAATTAATTAATTACAAATAATATTTTGGTGCGTGGGTCTGGCCTATGCTTAGTTTCATTTTTATTTTTTGAATTTTCTTTTGTGTTTTATGTGAGTCTAGCCCACATTGCTTGCAATTAATTAATTGCAAATAATATTTTGGTGTGTGGGTTTAGCCTGATTTTATTTTTTTTTTAATTTTCTTTTGCATTTTGTGTGGGTCTAACCCATACTGCTTGCAATTAATTAATGCATAGGTCTGACCCCGCTTGGTTTTATTTTTTTATTTTTTTAATTTTATTTTACATTTTGCATGGGTCTAACTCATGCTGCTTGCAATTAATTAATTGTAAATAATATTTTGGTGCATGAGTCTGACCCCTACTTGGTTTTATTTTATTTTTTTAATTTTCTTTTGCGTTTTGCGTGGGCTGCCCACGTTGCTTGCAATAATTAATTGTAAAATAATATTTTGGTGCGTGGGTCTGGCCCCTGCTTGATTTTATTTTTTATTTTTTATTCAGGCTGGGTGGGCTGTGACATTTTAGAGTGGGTTTGTCCCACACTTCTTGCGTGAGCCATTAACCCACGCATTTTTTTGGCAGCTACTTTGTTGTTTTCTTGTAGTGACATATCTTAATATAAAATATGTACGAGTGTATATATATATATATTACACAAGGATTTGTTCCTGAATAATTATAACAAAAAATACAAAAGATATGTATAAAATGACAAATAATTAAAGGATAACATAAGATATAATTAAGGGTGTGTTATGATGCATGTGCATGATCTGCGGCTGATTATTTCTGATGAATGGAGAGAGAGTCTACGCACACCCGCATGATAGAGAAGGGATACTGAACGCCAATCTTGTCTAGAAGAAATGCATGGCAAGAGTGAGATAGAAGCTTGATAAGTAGATCAGCTAGTTGATGATGACTTGTTGACACATGAGACACTTGAAGTTCCTTATTAGCAACCAAGTACCAAACAAAATGATAATCAATGACAAGATTTTTCATACGAGTGCGGAACATAGGATTGACAAAAGGTAGGTAGCTCTAATATTATCATAAAACAATTGTGGCGACTTGATGATTAGATGACCAAACTACTTTAATAGTTCCCATAACCACAATAGTTCAGTGGTGGTGGTTGTTATAGTTGGATATTCAGATAGCAACAGTAGGTTGCTTCTTAGAGGACCAAGAGAGGACATTGGGCCCTTATAAATAAGATAGGCAGTAGTAGACTTACGATCATGAGTATCTCCAACCCAATCAGAATCACAAAATGCTATGAGAGAGATATTTGTGGTGCGAGAGAGGTGAAGACCATGGCCAAGTGTCCCCTTGAGTGGGAGCTTGCATGTACTGTGATTGTTTATTCATTGAGAAAGAAACATCTGGACGGGTGAGATACAAATATTGTAGACAACCAATAATTCAACGGAATTCCCGATATCGTATGAGGGAGCATCAGACGTTGGAGCCAAATCACGTGAAGTAGAAAGAGGGGTGGAGACAGGCTTTGCATCTTGCATGTTGGTAGAAATCAATAGCTCACATACATAGTGTTGTTGTGAAAGAAACAAACCGTGAGATGTAAGGAGGATTTCCATACCAAAGAGATGATGAGAAGACCCGAGATTCTTTAAAGAGAACTTCAATGCAAGAACAATCTTAATGCATTCATAAATGAATCGTTATTACCCTTGAATACTAAATCATCTACATAAATAAGAAAATATGCAACAATACCATCCTAATACCATCCTGATTGTATACAAATAAAAGAAGAAATTTTTAACATCAAAAACCCTAAATCTTATTAGATGGATATTGTCAATGATTAATTCTCCTTTTTACTGTTTCACGTTTTCTTGCTTCTTGTTTCGTTGCCTTCCCTTCCACCTTCTTTGATTTCACTCCTTTAAGGATACCTTTCTGTATGAGGCGATTCCATTTTGTTTGTATTCACTCTTCTCCATCAAGCCTTCCAGTGTGGGGAGGTTTCCACTATGGGACGATTTTTTGGGTATAGATTGTGATTTTCTTTGTGTCTCCCAATACCTTTCTCTTTTATCCTAATCTCTCATTCTGTGCTTCTAATCCATAGTTTTCCCTCTCTCCATCCTTCTAATTATTCAAATTTTTTAAACACAAAGTCATTTATCTTTCTAACCTTTATCATAAGCATGTATTATCACGTCACAGTTACCAAGCGGCTGTTCCTTTTTAACGTCTGTCAAAAATAGCATTTTCCAATAACAAATACAATATGTCTGCCTAAATGAGTATTTTATTATGGGTGAGACACTTCAACTACTTCATATGTCCATTTTCCCATTCATTGATTTTTTAGTTGATCCATATATGTAAAAAGATATAGTTATTTATGTCTTATCCGTGCTATTTCCAATTTAATTAACTAATTCTATTACATAATTTTCCAGATCCCTATAAAATAATAAAGTCAGAAAGAGAATGTATGAAGGTAAACTTTTCTACTTGAAATCAACTAGAGAATATATATAAAAAACTAAGTTAAACTAACTAAATCAAATAAAAAAAAGAGCTAAGCTACCCATGAAATAAGCATTATGTGAATGAAGCTCAATGACAAGGAAAAGGGAGAGATTTTGTTGTGAGATGAAGAACCTTACCTAATAAAAGCATGCCGGTGGCACGGTGGTGACAACGAAAAGAAAAACACATAATGAGGGAGAACGACGTGTGTTATCATGAAGGAAAAAATAGAGCAATAAAGATTCTTCAAACGCCTTTCTACACATATATTTGGTAGATATAGAAATCATCATTTTACATCATCGTTTTACTCGAAATAGAATATTAATTTCTACATCAATTATTAAAACTTAATATAAAATATTAAAATTTCCTCACTTATTTTATTATAAATATTAAATAACCAAATGTAAAAACACTAGGCAATAAATATATAACTAAATGAAAATACTTCCACTAACAAATTATAATCGTTTCGTATAATTGATCATATGTATAAACTATTTCAAGAAAATTATAAGTTGTTGGAAAACTGTGTTTCATTAAAAATTTGATACGAAAAATCTCCCTTAAAGGTAAAAGTGGAGTTAAGGAAAAACTATGGTATATTTTTTAGGTTGTATGATACTTTGTTAAGTTAAAATAAAGAAATTTTCTCTTGTTTCCATTATTGTATGCTCTTTATCGTATGTTGAAAGATTTTCTCATTTTTCTAGAAAAGATTTTCTTAAAGATATTAATAAGTGATGAGTCCATAAGATTGGACAAATATCATATGACTGTTCAGCTTCTATTAAGAATTATAAAAATTTATTGTTTACTAAAAGTTTTAAACATATTCCACTCTAAGAGTCAAATATTCTAACTGAAAATAAGTGTTTTACTTGTAAAATGAAAAGAATAATATTTATGAGAATATGAGTTAATCTTTTCAAGAAATAAAGGTTGAATTTGTCTTAGAATATATTTATACGTTTTTGAAGTCATAGAATAAAAACTCAATAACTAAAAAAAATATAGTTAATTATATAAGTACTTAATATTATATATATTTTCATTTAACACTTGATTGATTGTTAGTTATAAATAAATAATTTTATTTGTCACTTATATAAAGTATTTAGATATATTTACGTTATTTAATTATAATTAAATATTTTGATAACTATATTGATCTACATAATTGCATTTTAAAATAAAGGCCAACATACAAGATATTTATCTAAACTAAAACTACATTAACTAATATTTTAATAAAAGAATTTATGATTGAATGAGCTGGAAAAAAAAATGAAACCCAAGATGAAGAAGTCAGGTTGATCTGACGCAAGGGAAGAGGAGTGTGCACGCAGGGACAGACAGGGTTTGGGAATTTGATGGCAAAAGCATGAGAATATGGGCCCCCACTCATGATTGGGTCAAGCCCAATGCACAACCACTTTTATCATATTGTGGGGAACCATTAGGTACCACTTGTCTCCTTGTCCTCTAATAACACTACCCTTCATTCATTCATTCATTATTTAATAAAACTTTCCTTCTCTTGTAATCCTAGTGGATGACATGACCACTCTCTCTTTCATCCTCCTATCTAATTTTTAATCACACCACCCTCAAAAAAATAAAAAATAAGTACTATGAGGTGGGAAAGTTAGGTTCATTCCCCAGCATGAATGTATCATAATCAATTTCAAATCACCAATTAATCACCAATTTCAAATCATAATCAACAAATTAATGTTCTAATGCAGCCATCCTAACACCCACTAAACCATGTTTTGGATGATGTCGATGTTTTTGTTTTCCCTATTGTTCTTTCATTGTTTTCCTATTTAGTGTTTTGCACTTAGCATATGCCACTCATTTTCTAATGAACTAAAATTTGGGTTGGATACTAGCATGCATTATTTCATCATAACCATTTTTTCATTGTGTCCTCTTTCTTGTTATTTTGCACGTAACAATGCAGTAATCATATCCTTAAAAACTAACATATATATTGTCTTCAAAATCTGCATATATAAGCTGCAAGCTTTCCTTGAACCTGACATCTTCATCTGTCTTCTTCGAATGCATATATCTAAAGAAGAAGATGTTTAAAATTAATGAAGTGCATTTACGAAAAATCAACATGTTGTTATATGCAATATGCAATAACATGATACGGATGCTAAAACTTTTCTCTAATAAATTTCTAACCCAACTCTGAGGTTATTTGGTTGAATACTTCTCAATTAAGATACCAGAAGATATTTAACAATTTGTTCACATATAATACATTAACAATAGTGTTACATATATTACTTATAATAACTTAAGCAACCCAAAATTAGAATTAAAGTATATTTTAAAAATGATATCATATAACACAAATAATTATTTATGGTTAAGAAGATATTAAAAGATAATTTATTTTAAGAATGTAAATTTTTAAAAAGATTTGCATAATATGAAACCGATTTGGAACAAACTGAGGTGTAACCTAAACTATTTGTTTCCACATAAACAAGCCATGAATTCTAAACTCGTTCATACAAGTTGCATGCTTCTTAGTCACTTTGAAAGTTTAACACAAATTGATATATTAAATAATAATAATAATAAATATATAACGTTAAGTATTGTGAGACCGTATTTTTATATTAAATTAAGAAAATTATTTATATTATGTTGTCATTGAGATAGATGGATACAATTCGGACACTTCTCAATTTACAATTTATATAATAATATTTTATTTGAACACAACTATCTAACCATTTGAGTTTGAAAAGTTATAAGATCAATCAATCACATTAAAATGGTATCATTTGAACTTTATAAAGAGAAAAAAAACTCAAAAAGAAAATGTACATTTTTTCAATCCATTTACACAAAGTCCCCATAGCATAATACTAACTTAAGCATCGGAGTACCTTTTGTAAGCACTCCCCTCATATATTCATCGGAGATCGAAAACTCATAAGTAGAAGACCCTTTTAGGCTTATGCAAGAATGATTGGCACTCACCATAGGATCGAGAAGGACGATAATTAGAGTTCAATGGTATCCACAAGAAACAAAAGTCAATATTAGATATAAGGAAGTTCTAAAATAGTATAAACTAAACCCATGGCACTACTCTTGGCCCTTTAATGGGAGATAGCTGAGATGAAGCAAAAAAATTTCTTAGGAAATCCAAATCCTCAGGTAGGGAAACAAAGACATTAAAAGGAGGTTGCACAAAGAGCTTCAATCTCAAACCTTGAAAAAGGAATACCATACCAAGGGGATAATAATCTCCCCGAGATCTCGCATACCTTTAAAAATGAGAGCTGAGACAGTAGAGGTCGAATCCCCACTCCACACGTCCACTAATGCGCCTCCAAGTTGGTTGGGGAGGGGGAGGGGGAGGGGGGGGGGGGGGGGGGGGGAGCTGAAGACCCTCGTTTGTAGACAAAATAATGAATGTCGAGCTCCCAGCCCACTAGAAGGGGCTTAATAAGGACCGATACGATGAAGTTATTGACCCGATGAACATATGGACAACTATGTAACCCAAATGAGTTTGTACACAATAGACAATGTCATTTTCTATCAAGTGTTCTCCACGTCGCTTAAAGGAGCAACATTGAGTTGGTTCACTCGACTTCCCCCATGTTCCATTTATAGTTTTCAGATGTTGGTAAGTCGGTTTGGTGTACAATTTTCCACCAACCAACCACACCACATGACTTCTCTCGCTGTTATCAATATCAAGCAAGAAAAGGGAGAATCCTTAAGATTATTCATGGAGAGATTTAGCAAGTTGGCACTGCATATACAAGACCTCAACCTGGAGGTGACCTTGCATCACATGATTACCGCCCTCCGACCAAAACCATTTGTTGATACACTGTGCAAAAAGCTAGTCACGGATCTCAACTAGTTGAGGAGGAGAGCGACTAAGTTCATGCAATTGGAGGAACTTAGGAAATTTTGGAATCACATAGGGTTGAGTCTAGTTCTAACAAGGCAAAAGGAAAGGAGAAGGCAAGGGCACTACAATCTTTTATTAAGCCAAGGGAAGTGAGGAAACCAAGGTTCCCACATTATACCTCTTGAATGCCAATAGAAGTAGGATCCTAGGGGAAGTGCTGAACACGAATCTCCTACCCACCCCCTCGGAAGGTGTCGACCCCTTGTAAAGAACTATAGATTCCATCAAAATTTTGATTATAGAATCGAAGAGTGTGTGGTGCTAAAAGACAAAATAGAAGAGTTGGTACAAGTAGGACACCTTCAAAGGTTCGTACAACAGATAGTTGCCCACCGCATGAATTGCCAAGATGAAGGGAGAGAGCCCATGAAGACCAGCATAGACGAGACATGCGCCCTGAACCCTATCGGGAGAGTGAAGACAGACCCCTGATTAAATGATACTGATTGACAACCTCAAGACCCTCCTTTGTGAGGCGTCGTCAACATAATCTTTGAAGGCTTTACATGAGGATGGTTGTTTGCATTCATTAGGAAAGAACATCTCCAAGTTATTCAAATTGTCAATGCAGTAACATTCCCCACGAGACGTAAGATGTAAGTTGTCACCCATCATGTTCACTGACTTCGATTTCAATGGCATACATTTAACCCAGGACGACCTCAAAGTCATTATGGTAAAGATCAAAAACTTCACAGTCATGAAGATGTTAATTGACCAAGGAAGCTCAATTAACATCCTCTATTGAAAGACATTAAAAAAAAACTTCAAATACCTGAAACTGAGGTCCAGTCGTACGATGACCAGATTGTTGGGTTCTCAGGAGAATGAGTCAACACTCGGGGTTACGTTGAGCTATATATCAAGTTTGGTGAAGGAAGGATACGAAACAAGACAATTACGATTTGATATCTCTTGGTGGATGCCAACATGTCATACAATGTGCTTGTGGGGAGGTCTTCCTTAAACTTATTAGGGGTGGTTTTCTCAACCCCCCACCTAGCTATGAAGTTCACCTTTGCTTCGAGAGACATAATTACGCTACACGTTGACCAAAAATAGCATAAGAATGTTATGTTGCGAGCCTTAAAGTGGAACCTATCGACCTTGATCAGGATCCCCCAACATAAGTCCAAGGAAAAGGCACATGGTTGCCCTAGTCGACCTCGACTACTGGGCGGATGAGGTCTAAGTAGAGCTTAGAATAGACGTATATTCAATGCCATTGTGGGATACTGAACATCGGGTTCAACAAAGTTAGAAAGACTACCACACTCTTTGCATATTATAGATGCAATCAGACTCTTTGCATATTATAGATGCAATCGGACGTACACGATCCATTCGCAAATCTCCTCCTCTAGTCCTCACCATTTTCCTATTCATTTACATCAATCAAATTGTTTGTTGAACACAAATACCAACAAAAATAACAAAAAAAAAAGCAAATCTGGAATTTGAATTCTAGAACATCTTTCCAGAATAACATTTTCATAACATATCTCAATAATAGTTTTTCCAAAATGTGTTTCAAAACAACAAAATCTAGAATATACTTTTGGAAATTATTATTTGGAAACATGTTCTGAAAAAGTCATTCTAGAATACAACTACAAAAATGAAAAAAAAAAAGCTTCGAAAAATATCATTCCATAATTCTTCTAGAATCCCCTTTCCATAAAAAAAAATAAAAATCTACAATTGCGTCTTCTACAGTTCCAACACCATCACCTTAAAAAATGCTCCACAAACTACTGTAGAACTTGTCTCAAACCGTCACAAAATAGCCCCGTTCAACCCAGTAAACTATAATGCCAAAAATCAAACCAAACAAATTCTCACAACCTTTTAAACCGTGTAAACGCAAGCAACAAAAGAACCAATACTCCACCAATGCATGCACACCATCAAACAGCTCCAGCAAACACCTCCTCCGACGACCACCTTCACAACACCTATGTAAACATTGAACACCAGTTACCCTAAAAATCCTGCTATCTTTACATATTAATACATAAGGAACGTCTAACATTTCCAATTTTTTTTGTAGGATGTTGGAAGCAAATGAGGAAGTGCAGGAAGCAATCACCTCTTCCTATAGATAAGTGAAAGATTCAAGTTCTTTGAAAACTATAAGGCTTGGCTACTTAAGAAATGTTACTCACACACCCTTCTCGCTAAGTTTATCTTTATATATATATATATATATATATATATATATATATATATATATATATATATATTTTAAAATATAAAT
>Ga0209489_106377_pt1 | contig 19056 bp, 7 predicted proteins | sample SiratrowhiteBW_FD_187527 | JGI IMG/M metagenome (GOLD analysis project Ga0209489, IMG submission 187527) | Root nodule microbial communities of legume samples collected from California, USA - Siratro white BW (SPAdes) (version 2) | ecosystem: Host-associated > Plants > Roots > Nodule | place: USA...
ATATATATATATATATATATATATATATATATATAAATCCTAAACTCTAAACCCTAAATCTTAAATCCTAAAATATATATATTTATGTATGACAAAGTTTAAAAGTTCTATATGAAGAATGATTGAATGATATGAGATATGATATCTTTTAATTATAATAAATTGTAAACTTTTTTAGGAAGTTAAAATGTTGTGTCAATTTCTAATTGCTCGTAAACTTGGACATAGAGAGTTTATTTACTCAAATAACTTAGTTACACTTTGAGAATAAATAGTGTATTCACCATTTTTTTTTCCTTCAATCAACGATACTGAATAAATTTATTGCTTTTTAGACGCGTCAAATCAAAATAATTTTAATAAAGTTTATTAAGGTAATATAATCTGAGTAAAATTTATTAAGTTGATATATAATTATAATTTAATAATTTTTATTGATTGAAACACATTTTATATAATTGATAACTCAGTATATAGGTTGATTCATCTTTTTCATATATATATATATATATATATATATATATATATATATATATATATATATATATATATATATATATATATAAATATATATATATAATCAGTGTAAATAAATTACACTAATATTTGATTATGAATGATGGTATAATTAAAATTAGTAAATTCGGTAATGAGTTTAATCTTAGAATTTAATAGACATGCAAAATTAATAGAAAAGTTCTTCTACTATCAATCAATTCATTAAAATTTATTCAGGATAACTTTTAAGATAGATATTATAAAGTTAATATAGTTATAGTATATATGATAATTTATAAGTAGATGAAAATATTAAAAGTATTTTTGCACTATTAGTATATATATCTGTTTTTTATTTTAAAACTAATTAAGTAATAAATTATATTTTTGTAATATATTATGATTTTAACCTATTAAAAATTAAAATTATCATACATATACTTATCCATCTTAAATATAAATTCATTACTTTAAAACTCTTCTTTTAAGAGTTGTTTGATTCAGAAACATAGGAGCGAAGAAAGGGAATGATCATTCCAAAAAACGATATGAAAAGGAGAAAAATTTCGCTCTAAACTTTTTACGTAGGGGACGAGGAATTTGCAAAAAAAATCTCATTTTATAATTAAATAATAATTAAATTAAAATAAACTTATAAAATAAAAAAATAATATTAATAATAATAATTTATTTTTAACTTTAATTTTATTTTTAAATTATAACTAATCTTTTTTCATCTATTAAAAAAATTATTTTATCAACTATATCTATCACATCACTCATAAATTTTCATAAATTTTTTTTCATTTTTTACTATCTTTTCCTTAATCTAAATACACACTTTCATCTCAAATCAACTCAAACCTACTCTTTCAAATCAATTTCCTAATACAAAACAAACCTTTAATAAAAATCACAGTACGAGAAATATTTTTATTTTTTTTAGTTAGATAGTCAAAGTGTAATTAAGCTAAAGCATAGTTTTTTTTTATTACAATTGAGGAATGCCCAAAAATTAAATTATTCCAATGAAGTAAGAAAGAAGTCTTAAATTTTCTTTATAAAAGTAAAAATATAAGATTGCCAAATCCTAAGCTCCAATCCGTCGGATCCTGCGCCATTAAAAGTGGTTTCACATCAGCATTTTCTTTAATTATTTGATTGATTTTCGTGATTTAAGCACGCTTAGAAAATTTTAAAAATAATAAATTTGAAACAATCCATATTTTGTTTAGGCGATATATTATATTTCTTATTTTTATCGGTGTCAATTTCTTTCTTTTCAGGATCACGGATCAATAAATATCATATGATTTTTCATTAATTTATATTACATTTCTTTTTCTTGAATGGTCAATGTTTGTTACACAAAATCCAGTTTAATGCGAATGGATTTATTTAGTAGTGCTGCTAAGCAATGATGAACGAATAACTTTCTAAGAATTTATTTTCCCTATAATTTCTAGGGCGATAAAAGTTAATCTTAGACAATGTATTTTTTTACAAATAATTGTTTATATAATCAACTTTACTCAAATCTTAATTTTATCTTCCGAAATCCTAAATCTAATAGAGTTCAATTCACTTGTTGCTTAAAGTTACAAAAAAAAAAAAAAAAAAAAAAAAAAAAAAAAAAAAAAAAAAAAAAAAAAAAAAAAAAAAAAAACCATGAAATAGACAAATTGTACCTCATTAATCTCTCAGAAAGAAAATAGTGTAATTTACTCCTGATTTTAATATTCTGTAAAGTACTGAATAGTAAACTAACGTATAAATTACCAAGAAAACAATTCAAAAATGGGTACAACTTTAAATTTACACCAACAAATTTTATCTTTTGTAAAATGAATATAATAAAAACTAAAATAACAGGTTGTGTGCATTATCATTATAATTTTGACTTTTATCTACAAATAAATTATTGAAATAAAAAAATACTACGAACAAAATTAGAAAAAAAAACGCTTAAAATCTGGAACAGTTTTTTCTTTTTTAAATTATTGTGACGTATATACTTATTCAACCGGCTTGCTTAAATGGGTTTAGGTTTTCCCAACCCAACATCTATATTTAGGGTTCTTAAATGAAATCCACTTGAAAACAGAAAACTAATACATAGACCCGCTTAAAAGTTAAGAAAACCTTGCTTACTAGGAAGCTGCTTAAATGGTTCTTCTTGTTAAACAACGGTGTTTATAAAGACTTAAGCAACCCCCCTCACCCCCATCAATTTGCTAAAAGCCAAACAGACTAAACCAATCCAACTCTACTCAATGAGCCATATTTCATAATTTCAAGAAACTTTAAATATCCCTCTTCATACAAGACACGAGAGATAGTTATCAAGGCTACATTGATTTGTTTATCTAGCTTTATTTGACAGTATTACAATAAAACTTCAAAGAAAAATATCATAAGTTCAGATTCCTCAAATAATTTGTTTGCAAATTCAGGTATGCGGTTTCGTAAATTAGGTGATTTGGCTGCCTAGACATAGCTCGGCAGCTTCAAAACAAATGAGATAACCACGCTAACCAGAGAAACAGAATAGCAAACCAATATAATAAACCAAACTAATAGGATAATTTAAGAAATCATGCTAATGTTCATCAATAGCAAACAAGAGATAATCAGACTCCATTCTTGAAAAAATATTCGGCATTCTGTAGTACAAATTAAGAGCTAAAAACCCAATCTGAGACTCAAAAAAAGTCTCGGTATGGGGCACTGTTCATGTAATGGTCAAATCAGTTAAACTAGTCCACGGACAGGACCGAAAGAGACCCAACCTGAGAAATGTATAAAAAATATTCTTGTCCTAGACTACTAGGTATGCTCATAAATAACCTTCAACTGATATACAATCTTCAAGCCTTGTGTGGTATTTGATAAATTATAACATTTCTGTATTAATCATAATAGCTAAGGAGTGACATTGACTCTACCTTTATGTTGTACGAGGGCCATTCCCTTCTCGATCCCCTGGTATTTCTTCCACTTTTTTATTCACTGAAGGTGTGAACTGCTTTTCTTCAACTATAAGTGTCCTCTGGTCTCTCGGACCAGCTTCTCCAACAACTGGTTCACTCGGGATGCATGGTCTCCAAATTATTTCGTTGCCCACATCCATAAGTGCAATGCCCTTTGCAGTCAAATCAGTCCTAATCTTATCACTTTTGAGAAAATCCTTATTAACCCTAGCTTGAGTTCTTTCTTCTATCAAATGCAGCAGTTCACCTTCTGCTAGACCTGCTCTCTTCAGAGCCTTCTCTTTCAACTGCTGCAAAACCTGATGAACAAATAACAATAACAATTGTTTAACATTTGCAATGGTTTTCCGAAAGAAAGTGTCTATTAGATTATATAAAACAGGGCAATTAAGCTAGTGTTAAAATGAATCACCTCGGCATAGGATTTAGAAGACAGTAATCCTAGTACGTCCAAAACTTTTGCAACTTCTTTCTCAACTTCCTGTAAGGATTGAATCAATTGCAGTTGTGCTCTTTTCTGCATTTTCTTCTGGAAGATAGACGAAACATCTTCGTAAATTACTAGTGCATTTCCAAAGCAAAAATGAATGCAGCAGCACCCACGCATGCAATACAAGAAATTGGTTCCATTTACGTACCTTCAACATCTTCAATGAACTGTTCACAAATTTTAACGCCTCTTGGATGGCACCAGTTAGTATCACTGGCGTCTGCAAGTCATCTGACATTTTTGTTTGAAACTCAACACTCAACTTCTTAATACATTCCTTGGCAGCCTCGTTAATTTGAGGCACTTTTTCATTCTTCTTGGATCCTTCTTGAAGAAATGGTGATAAAGCATCTCTACAATCTTGAAGAGTCTAACAACAAAAAGGACAAAACCATTCTCATAGTTAACGACATAGCAGATGTAAAAGGAAGCTATTTCGAACAATTTCCCTAGCATAATGGCATTGTTAAAGCTAACAAAATACCAACGTCGCACAGTTTTCTGTAGCTTTAATAATTTATGTCAATACAACCAAATCACGTTGAAAATTATGGTAAGTTACCTTGATAAATCAAACTGTGTTTCATACAAGCCATGACAAGAACACCAGAGACAAATAATTTCCCTTATAACGAGACTCAGAAGAGTCATCCTTGAAACAATTGGACATTTAATAATATACACTAGGGATTTTCATCACATCAGTAACTACCTTCGTCCTCAAAAACTCAAAGTAGCGAGAAAGAAGCACAGGAAATTCTATCTCCAAGATAAAAGTTGCTTATTTTACGTAGCAGTATTTGGGTAGGATATAGAATTTCATATCCATTCACAAGACACTTCACAGGCATAACCCCAAATACAAACAAATTAATATAAGATTACATAATGGAAAAACTGTCAACCTTGAGAGATGAACTCGCCCATCAAAATCTAACCAACAACACACAATTTTGGAGGCTGCTTACCTGAAATATATAGTAAATAGCATCTGATGAATTCTCCAGCTGTGAGATAGAGTAATTTAGTGGAGATCTGTAATGGGCACTAATCAAAAAGTGTCTCAAAGCAAGCGGATGATAACGCTCAGTGATCTGCAAGAAAAAATATCATGAAAAATATGCACAAGACATCTTGTAAGAACTTCTATCACGCAAAACCTTCTACAAATATTTAAAAAGAAATAAAACTGTCATTAACAAGGAGAATGGAAGTTGGCTAAGAACTGACCTGGCGAATGGTGAAAAAGTTGCCCAAGGATTTTGACATCTTTTCATTGTTATTAGTGACATGCCCATTATGCATCCAATAACTGACATGGCTCTCATTGTCTGCAGCCCAGCTCTGTGCAATCTCGTTTTCATGATGAGGAAATATTAAATCAATTCCACCGCCATGGATATCAAATTTATGAGTTAAATAACAAGCACTCATTGCACTGCATTCGATGTGCCACCCAGGTCTTCCAGGACCCCAAGGGCTGTCCCAACTAGGCTCACCTGGTTTAGCAGCCTGCAATTATTATTATTATTATTAAGAAATATAAGAGATTTCAAATGTTTACAAAACACATTTTAAAATAACTGGAAAGGGTTCTCACACCTTCCACAAAGCAAAATCAGCTGGGTGACGCTTTCTTGAGTCCACAGCTACTCGTTCCCCAGCTCTATTGTGCTCTAGCTTTTGTCCAGAAAGCATGCCATAATTTGGGCATTTATCAACGGCATAGAAAACATCACCCTCAACTTCATATGCATAGCCATTGTTGATAATCTGCACAGTACATTAATGAATAATGACTAAGCATCTTTTGAATTCTAAATTAATGCCTTAGAATTTATAAATAGACATACTTAGCACTACCAAATCCAATGAAATTGTAATTTTTCATGATTCAACTTCTATGCCATGCATTTAAATAAAAATGACATGCAACCTCAAATAGATATGTTTCTTGCTATCATTAGTAAATAAAACTGCTACTTTGTCTCAAGTTTTAAAATTCCTATGCAGATCTATGAAAAAAAGAAATAATGAGAAAATATAAGGTGACATTTTTGCAAATGAGACTAAAACAGGAAGTTTAAAAAAACAAATCAAAGCAAAGAAGCTGTAAGTTTGTTATATTTGAAGTCTCGTTAATATTTCAGTTGGAGATTGCATGCAGCTTCTGAGCTTCATATCTCTCAATATTAAAAAATTGAAAACAACTGGCCTTTTTAACTCTTGTTTTGCTTTCATAGTTCCTTCTTGGTTTTAATCTATTTATTAACAAGATAACGAGTTAAATTATCATGATAGGATACATTATACATTACATTGCTGGAAGAAAGAAGAAGGAATAGCTTTTACATTTAATATTATATACGTAAACATATAGAAGGTTCAATAGTTTAGGGAAGCTGGGTGGGCAAAAGCACGAGGACAGAAAATCTAAATTCATTCCCAATAGTCACTACAACAATATGAGTAAATGTCCAAGATTCTTATAAAAAGTACACAAAATAGCATAATAGTGTATACAGGAAGTTTATTAACACGTAATGTATACAAGGTTTAATTTAACCTGTAAGGAAACATATAAACTCCAAATGCACTTGAAAAAAAGGGAAGTATTGATTAATATAACACAGAAAGCAAGACTGTCAACTGGAATTTAATTGAAACAAGTGGAGCAAAAAAAAATTTATAAGGAGATCCCCTTAAAAATTTCAAACAAAAGCAGAGGATAGCAATATGTTTAGCGAAATTAAACCTGGGTTATCATGTCCTTTATCTCGCCAAGGTGTTCAGAAACACGAGGTTCCTTAGATGGTTTCTCACACTGAAGATCAGCCATATCAGCATTATATTCATCACAAAAACGGTTACTCAACATCAATGGATCTTCCCCAGTCTCATTTGCTCGCTTAATTATCTGCAGCAATTCTGGTATTAGCAGTCTGTAATAAACATTAAAGATTCAGATAAGAAGTGTAAAGTCAAACGCTTTCAAGATTCATGTTTTCAAGGGCATACGAACTTGGTGAAACTTCTAACCAATGTTGTGAAAGCATAGATCCTACCAAGGATTGGGAAGGGGAGGGGAGAGGTGTGAATCATGGTATTGTAATACGAATGATAAGATCCTACCTAAAGCTCTACCATGTATTTATGCATGTGAAACAACATAGAAATGAAAATAACCTTCAAATCACAACATTTAATTAAAAGTTAAATTGAGCATGAATAAGATCAAATGCCCACTCAATAAATCACAAACCCATGAGGTAGAGAACCACTGCCAAAAACTATGCTGGTATGGAACAGTCCACATAGAGACTGAGTAGAGAGATTTGAACAGAGACAGATGGATTTGGTACACCGACAAAGGAAAATTGAGTTCCACACAGAAGACAGGAGAAATGAATGGGGGATTGAAGATTGACACTTGAGGTATTCTCAAAAAAGATGGTGCTTCCAAACACTTAAGACTCCTGAAGCACATAGAAATATGTACTGTGTGAATGCCTTATTCTAAAAGCTATGTCCACGTAAAAGTTATATCTAAAAGCATAGATTAAACCTATCACAATGAAATTCTCTATCCAGTTGAAAACATTTTGGAAGATAATACTAAACAAAATATAAGAGTTGATAGCAATTGAAAACCTACAAAACTCAATCCTCTACCATACACTTGAATCACTTTGACAAATGATCCTAAAGTCACAGAACAGAAACATGGTAACTAACAGGGGTGACTGGATGTCTGGATCAAAGAATTTATATTTTGACTCCCAAAAATAATATTATTTAAAATCAATATTCACTACACGTCCCCATTTCCCAATAAGTTTATTCTATAACATTAAGCCCTCTTCATTTCTAAAATGATTTCATAGATTTGTATTGCTTATATGCTAAGGGTCAGTTGGTTATAGCATATGTGACAAAAATTGAGATTTTTGCAAACTGTAAAAGAATTGCTCTCAATCCAATAGTAAAATAGCACATGAACTGAATAACCCTACAAGCCATTCGATTAAATTTAAACTATTATTTCATAAAAATTAAAGAAATTCTTAGTCATTTGAAAGTATAGCTCTCAATATATTAATACTAATAGAAAAAAAAAAGAAATGGGTCAGTTTTTAATACTATTTTACAAAGAAAACTAATAAATTAATTTTTCTTAACCCATTTTTACCTCAAACTGCCCATAAAAGAAAATAATCATGAAAAAAGTACAAAATTTGTTCAAGAAGGAAGTGTTATATATTGACCCAGATCTACTTATAATATAATATACACTACTAGTACCACCTGATCTACTTATAATATAACCCTTTTTTACATCCATACCAAACTGACCATGAGTGGGAACTACCATATATTGACCCAGACTTCAGAGAAGGAACACAAACCTTATTTCAATCAATATCACGTTGATAGTATACATTCATATAGTTTCATATGCGATTGTGATCATTCAAGATCCAAATGGACATATATGTAAGACTGACAAACAACCAGAGTCGTGCAAAGGAAAGAAGAATGAAAATTAGTAAAAAGAAAAATCAGAAAAGATTCATCGCAACAAAAATCGCAGCTGGATGGTGAAAAGGTCTAACAATCAGGGAATTGCGAGTTCTGGTTACAACAAGATATAATGTTATATTGAGACAACAAAACACTGGTACTAAAGACATTGTATTCATCCTCACCTTGTCATCAACATCAGTGAAATTCCGCACATATGTTACTTCATAGCCCAAGTGTCTAAGGTACCTACAAGTTTTCATGTCAAACAGAGTAAAAACCGTGTGTCAACTCTCAATCTACACATATCGAAAAAGCGAAATTAAGACCAAAAAAAATAGAACAAAACAAATGTTCAAAAGAACTATTCCAATCTAACCTTTCAAATGTCCAAGGTAATCTAATTTCTAAACCTACATAAATATGGATGATAATAATAATAATAACAGAAACAGACAAACCAAATTAAATCCAACTGCACATTTACATGGTTATAAATAAGCCGAATAAACTCTGAACCTAAATTCAGAAAAGACAGCATCTGAAACAACTTTACAACCGTGTGCTAGATTCCCAATTTCATCACAAGTAGATTGAATTGAGACATGGCAACGAAATGAAAAGAAGGTTGGTGGGAATTGGAGAATGAATGACGAAAAAACACCTGTAGAGGATGTCGAAGGAAACCGCGGCACGTGCGTGACCGAGATGGCTGAAGTCGTAGGCAGTGACTCCGCAAACGTACATGGAAACCTTGCCAGGGGTTTTGGTTTTGAAGATCTCTTTCTGCTGAGTCATGGAATTGTAAATCCTGAAACCACCAAGCTCCTCTTCGGCCATTGCTACCTCAGATGAACACACTCTCTCTCACACACACAACACTATTCAGCTATGACAGGTTCAGCCCTAATTTCTTTTCTCTTCTTTAACCCTGGTCCCTTCCATCATTTACTTCTGTCTTTTTAAATAGTACTTAAAATAAATCATTATAATAATAATAATAATAATAATATAAGAAATTTAATATTAATATAAATATTAATTTTAACTTTAACGCACTGTAATACGATAAATAATAAAAAAAAATTCCACCAATAATAATAATAACAATAAATATAATATATTGAGATGAAACTTTTCCAGGATCTGTTACTTTTACGTAATTATTGATTTCCTTATCTACCTTCTTTTTAACTCTGTGTTTCCTTGGATTAAGTAATTGAATTTTTTTTCATTGTTACACCTCTTTTATTTACTTGAGGTGTTTATTTATCATTTATCATTCTTAATTGATGTAATCAGTTGTTTCTTTATTTTAATTCCTTTTCATTTGATTTTGGGGTTTCTTTATTTTAATTCCTTTTCATTTGATTTTAGGGTTTCTTTTCTTTCAGTTACCTGATTGACTTTCGTTATTTTTACAACTCTTTTACTTAGGTCAAATCGATTATGTATCATCCTATTCAAATAAAAAAAAATATAAACCTCTAATCTGTAATTGACGTAAAAATAATAAGAAATGAGTAGTGGATATTGCCATGGAGGGTTTCATTTGTAACATTTTTACTATATTATATTTAGTAATTAGTCTGCAAATAAAAACTCTAATTGATCTAAAATTTTCTAGCCAGTACCAATTCATGTAAACAAATTCATCAAATGAAATACTTGTCAGGTGACCATATAAACTGTGAATAAATAGAGTAATTGTTTTAAATAAATTTAATTTAAATATATCAGTAGTTCACATTATGTAAAGATTATATTTTTTTTATTCCGTAACCTTTATACTATACTTATTTTGTCGGTTTCATTTTATTTTATTTTTCTAAACTATCACCTATAATATAGAATAAATTACACTGATGTCTAGCTTCTCTCTTTATAAGGGAATAGGATAGAATATACCTTCTTTGTTTTACTAAGTATTCAGATAATATTGGTAAGGTTGTTAAAATCGATTATTTATATAAACGTGTAGAATTTCTCAATTTCTAAATTTAGAAGTTTATTTAATTTTTAATATATGTAGTAAAATACTACTAATAAAATAAAAAATTAATATTTTCATTTATAGTAAGAAAATACTAAGTTATTATACCTCACTATTCTCAATATATTACACTAAAAAATCGAAGGAACAAAATCACTACATTATTTAATTTATAGTTATTATATTATGTTATGCTTTGAATATTATTTCTTTTTCTTCTTCAAATTGTTATATATTATATTATACAATAAAAAAAACAACTCTCAGTTAACAAGTAAATAATTTATCTATATTTTTTTTTTGTCTAACTCTGAAAAATATCCTGGACTCAAACAAGATACTAAGTAATAATAAGCAGACCCTGACTAAGTGAGGCCCAACAAACGTAAAAAGAGAAAAGGGGCAACCGTTTCCTGCACTTCCATAATTTTTAAAATTTATATTTTTTCTTCATTTCTTTCTTTTAGAGGAACCTTCGATTACTTGTTTTGGAATTTTTTTTCATAACATAACTTTTAAAATTTATGAAATATTTTTTTAGAATAAGACTACAATGAAATAAATTCCAGAACAATTTTTTTTAAAATAAAATTTTTGAAACAATTTTTTCAAAACATATATAATTTTTTTTCGGAATATGTTTTCAATAATGTATTTTTTAAACAAACTTTCTAGAACACATTTTATGTATTTTCTTTCAAAATACATTTTAGAAAAAACTTTCCAAAATAATTTTTTAGTATTCTCATCTAGTTATGCAAAATAATTATTTTTTAGTATGCAAAATAATTTAGCAGTGATAGTGGCAAAATATAATAAAAAATAAGTGAAAGGAGTAATTCAATCTAATTATGATAGTGCATGTTGAAAAATGGGAGATATAGAAAATAAATGCTAAAAAAAACATATAAACCCTAATTATCACCGGACCCACTAATTTCCTCCTTGTCAGCGGGCAACTGTTAACACTGCTAATGCGTTTTATATTAGGTTTAATGTGAAATAATTGTAGCAGCCATAAAACTTGTTCCGACATCCAAATGTACTAAGTTTAATCAATATTTGAAAGTTTTCTCCACACGAAAATGGTTACACTCTTTGAAACTTAATCAATTGGAATTTACATCTCCATAAACAAAAACAAGAAGAGGGGACTTCTAACGTTTTCCTTTCTGGCAAAATTGTTTGGGACTGAAAATCTATATCGAAGAACAAGACACATGTTGTATACAGGTGATGTTTCATTTTAACCCACACTTCAACAATTGACAAAATATAATAATTTAATATATTTTTGGTTAATAGAGTGTCAAAATATTATAATGTATACAAATTATAATTTATTGGGTTGTTATGATAATTAATTTTTTCTATAATCCATTATATTTTAATTATTTGTAATAATATAAAGAGTTTTTTTTGTACGGATATGTCGAAGTGGACTCATTCTTTGACGGCATAAAATAAACCGATAACTTATTGTTCAAGACTAAATATTCTATTAGAAAAAAAAAACTTTTGAGAATTTTTTTTTACCAATATATTCTTTTAATATAAAATACTTTAAATGGATTTAAATAGCACATTTCCATTCTCCCCAAAATAATTTCGGTTCCCACCAACATAATTCCCACATGCAATTACTTATTGATCCGTGAAAAGTTTTACCAGAATTTGTTTTCTGGAAAGACGAATTCCGTTTAAAAAAAATAGAGAGAAGGTAAATTGGAGAAATAAAAATAAAAGAAAAAATATAATATAAAATAATTAATTAAAAATGTTGAGAATAAACTTTGATTGAATTGAGAGGCGAAAAATAAAAAATAATTGAAATGTGAAAAAATATTACTTTTTAATATTGGTTTTGTAATATTATTTGAAAAAAAATGTTATCAATGTAGTGGTTTGTAGAAAAATTGAATGGAAGATAGAAGAAAAATATGTAATTTTATAATATTATTTATTATTATTGTTATGATTGATAATAATAACTTTTTAAAAAAATGAGTAAAGATTATAAAATTTGTTGGAATAAATTATAATTTATGGTTTTATATTAAGCATTAAAATTATTATATAGAAAATCGTTTTAAATAATTAATTATAAAAGATGAGAATAGCTTTTCATCGGCTTGAGAGGAAGAAGAAAATAAACAATAATATAAGGTTGGTTTTTTTTTTCTTTATACGTAATTGAGAATAAAAATTGTTATTGTTATGACAGTTTGTATATAAATTGAATGAATGCTAGAAAAAATATATTTTATAGAATTAATATTAATAAGATAATGTTTTTATATTATTATTATTAATGAGATCATGTTTTTATACGGTAATATGGAATAAGGGAAAATACAAAATAGATTTTTTTATTATAAAAAAGTAAAATAATTAATTAAAATTAATATGTTTTTATTTCAAAATTTTAATAAAAAAATTTAGAGTCACGTGTCTGAAATGCACCAGATTAATATATTAAAAAAAATATGAACTAATATTATTGAGGCACTCACTTCTTATCATTGATAATGTTTTAGTTAAAACATAATATTTCAAGTAACATGTTTTAAAATATTTCATAAATGTATGTTTTTTATTTCTTTTTCCTTCTATATATTTTAACAATACTACAATTTATAAGTAATAATTAACAAACATTTAAAATGTTTCAAATTGCACACCATAATTTGTTTTGAATGTGGACACACTAATACTCTAAATGCAAACATGTCTCAACAATATTCTTTCTTTTAGGACACAATAATCAATAAATTGCATAGTATCAATTATTTATAAAAATTTTTTTGTCACTGCACACTAGACAGCAAAGTGCATTGTCAATTTGTCACACTCTTAATAACTTTTAATTACAACACATTGTTGAACAATATATATTATTAAATCATTCCTCCATAATTGTCACATCAGTCCTCTATAAAATTCATATTTATTATGACACTGCTCCACAATGTGCAAAACCATATCAATCCTCCAATCCTCCATAAATGTATGTTGGTTAGGCACCATATTAAATAATGGGGTCATCACATCAATTCCAATGTCTCATAAATGATTTTTCAACATAATAAACATCACAATAATATGCATTGTCACATCAATTCTTCATAATTGTTTTTCATTAATTCACACAACTCAAAAATATGCTCAAAACACCAATGCTTTAAAATCAGGTTATGTTTAATGTGTTCACACTCATACTTATAAAAATAATTAATCATATATATATATATATATATATATATATATATATATATATATATATATATATATATATATTGTTCACTTGACTTGGCACAATAACAATGTGTATATGTATATTAATTATTTATCATTTATAAATTCAATCACCGACCACATTCAAACTATTCATTTAAAACACACCTTATTGACCAAACATATAAAATATTATTTATTTCCACAACATGAAAATTCATCTTCAATAGACCAACTTTGCATCACAAACTGTGGAATCTTTTCAATCCTTATTTTATCAATGTATTTGCATATGGTCGAATAACAAAAAGTGATACTTTAAATGTTGACATGCATCTCACACAACTGCAAGTTCCTCTTTTGAAGGAAAAATTGGCACTTTGAGACTTCTTAATAAAACTTCATCGAAAAATGTGGTATTATTGCCAATCTCAACTCATGAAACATAATTAAGTTAATTACAATGTTGTTCACATATTAACTGATGATAATATTTCTCAATTGACTTGGAAGTTTTAATCTTCATTTGCTAGGATGATTAAACTATATGTCAACTTAACAAGGTCTATAAAAGAAATTTTGAGACTTTTAAAGTCACTCACTACAACAGATTTTTCCTTAAATATAGACCTTGTTAAAGCAACAATATATTTGGAAGACTAATCTAATTGGCCACCTAAATAAAAAGTCAAAATGGTTATAATCTAAATAAGAAGTGTTGTAATCCTATAAAAATGTAAATCTCACACAACTGCTTATTCAATCAATTATTTGATATCATATTTGAATTACTATAATATAAAATATGAAAACAAGTTACATGATGTATAGTTCGAGTTCTTTATGGAAAAATTGTATATAATCCAATACAAATACAAAATGATGTTGACATAATATAGATAATCAATCGTTAAAAAACAATTCAACATTTTTCCCCAAATGTCAACAATAAAGAATCATTGGTTAACTTTAAAATTTTTGTACAAAACAGATATGAAGTAACACATGACCATCACACTATAAGAAACATTCATATTTGATTTGGCTGTGTATTAGTTTTATTTAATAACAAGTAATTTATTATAATTTCATGTAAATCATCAAATAAATTATATTTCATCAATGTTTCTTCTTTAAATATGAAAGATAATTTTTTTTATTTATATAAACTTTTTTCTTAAATATTATTGAATAAATCTATAATTTTACTTTAGTAAATGTATAAAATTAACTTCATATTACAAAATTAATCTATTTGAGTTATAAATCATTTTTTTAATTTATAATTTTATCATAAATTATTCTAATAATAATTTCAAATTATCTTAGTTTTCCAATCCATCGTTACACATATTTTAAAAACTCTTTTTCTTGTTCAAAAATAAATAAATTATCTAACATATTAAATTTCAATTTTTTTTCAAATAATATCACGAAACCAATATTAAAAAAATTATATTTTCCACATTTCAATTATTTTTTATTCATTTTCCTCTCTCAATCCAATCAAATTTTTTCTCAAAATTTGTAATTAATTATTTAGAGTTATTTTTTTCTTATTACAGATTCAATTTTGTTTATTTTTTTATTTTTTTTAGTTTTCCTCTCTCTGTCCATATTTCAAAAAGAAATTACTCTTCAAAAATTGAATTTCGATAAAATCTGAATTGCCAAGGTGAAAATTCAGTTTACCGATAAGAATCTCCTTGTATATAGTGGAAATATGTTATTCGAGAAGCTATTATTCTCAAGTCCATTCCGGGTACCACATATTAAGAGAATATTATATTAAGAAAAAAAAAATCCTCTTTGGAACATCCATAGTGTTCTCAAGTACCATTAAAATTTATCTTATTAAATAAAAACTAAAAAATAAAACTTATTTATTCTTCCTTCAATACATGTCCAGTGTACTTTACCATAATTACCCATTCACCTCAATGTTCCTATGTTTCTTCCTTCAATAATGACTTACCTGACACCACATCATTAAAGGCAATGAAAAATGGAGGACAATCTTTTAAATGAGGAACTCTTTTTTTTTTTTTTTTTAACATAAAAGGTTTATTAAGTTTGGTGCAACAGGTTTATGTTCATTTGAATTTTCATCAGGTCTATTAAATTGATTGTAATGATTTATTTGATATATTTTTATTTTTGCATAACATTTTTTTACAATTATTTTTAATAAAAAAACATTTACTTAACTGTTCTTGTGATCTGATATAATAATTTCTAACAAATTTTAACAGTTAAAAATTGTTTAAATTTTAATAAGACAATTCACCAAATAATTTCTAAAAACTGAAACTATCAAAAATTAATTCTCAGCAGATATTATAAAATATCAAAAATCTTGCTCAATTATAGTAGTTTCCTTGTATGTTTGATTCCCTTTAACGTGTTATTTGGAATCAGATAATCTATTCCAGACTCCAATCGTCTTTTATCCTTGCACGTTAATGTTGTTTATTTCTCATGGGATTTCCATACAAAACTTAAATTTTTTAATAAAATAAGTTAATTTGTAAACTTTCTTTTATATAACTTTTTAAGACATTTTAAGTTAGTTTTAACTGTTACAAATTAACTATAAGTTTATTTAATTTTTCACAAATTTTATTTTATTTTTAAGTCTTTATATAAATTAATTTCAAGAAAAAATTAATTTATAATTTTTTGTCATAAGAATTATTAAAAATGTTTATTAAGAAGTTTGTTAGACAAACCTAAGATAAATGCACTGATAGAAGCCAAACTTATTAATAATGTAGGGTGTACTCACTCCTATTAGTGTTGTTGGTGAAATAGTGTAGAATAAATGCAACATTTAAGTTTATCAAATGTAAAGATTTATTTTCTGGTAAACTCCTGCAGGTCAAATTGTCCTATCCTACAACACTCATATTTTAAATATTTTATTATTATACAGTTTTATTTATAATATGATTAAATATTATTATTTATTATTTTATCAATATCGTATATTTATAAATATATATCTAAGTTTTATTCTATGGTTCATTTTAATATATTTTTATAATATTTTTTTATCTATTTAAAGTAAATATAAAATTGTTAACCTTTAATTTTTAAATTATAACAGTTGTAGTAAATGATAGTTTTTATAAAATACTAATATTTTATTTTTTTTTAATTTATACAAATAGCCAATAAATTCATAGTTATGCCAGCTGACCAAGTCTATCCACAAATCTTGTGTCAACCTACCCACTTCAACATATTTTTAATAAACTATATATATATATATATATATATATAAAAGACGGGTCAAAACGGGTCAGTCCACCCGCATTCCGTGTAACAAAATGTCACGTGACATTCAAAGCGTAAAATTATATTATAAAAATATTGTAGTTTATTAGAATACAACTCCGTTGCAAAATTAACATATCATTTTCTAGTGAAAAGTTAGTCTTCAATATAAGCTATTACATTGTTAAAAAAGTTGAAATAATTATATTTTCAAAGAAAAGAAAATTATGGAAATCTGTATCGTGTTTTTACTTACCAAAGGAAAAAAAATGTATATTTTAAAATAAGAAAAAAAGGAACATTGTAGTATTTAAATATTTCAAGCTTGTGTATAACAAAATATATTTTTGCTATAAAATTATTTCTGAAAATAAAAACCTGTGTAAAGTGTTACATTTATCAGATTGAAGAGAGTGAATGATGGCTACAAGAGAGGGGAGAGTGTAAGAGTTGCATACGGTAAGATCAAATATATTTTGCTAATAGCTTTTTTAGCAAGAACTAATACAATATTAACTAAAAACTTAAATTTAAGAATAAAATGTCAAATAAGTTTTATGTTTTATTAATTTTTGGATTTTCAGAGTGATATATTTATCTTTTTTATATTTATTTTGATTATATCCTTATTTCTTACTTAACTTTTAATATATATTTTTTATTTAATGGGATGTGAAAAAATCGAAATTTTCATAACCAATATTAAAAATAACAATATTTTGATATTTATTAAAATTCATATAAAAACTAGAGTAACTGATGGGGCAATTAAATTTATAAAGACATTTTCAAAAGAAGGGTTACAATGAAGGTTTTGACAAATCTAAATTTTATAAATTTTTTTTTTTTAATGTGACATAAAAAAGAAAGGTGCTAAATAAGAGTCTAGATAATAAGCAAACAATTTTTGTAACTTATAAAAATTGTAATTAAATAAAGGGACAAACAAAAAATTATAAAAGTATAGATAAATTCACATAAAATAGGAAAAAAAATCAAGGAAAAGTTTTAAAAAATTACACCATTATTCTTATTCATTCATACTTTGTGATTGCATCATGGTATATCCATGGTGAGTATGGGGCAACCTAATCAGTTAATGGAGTATGAATACTGGCAGAAGGTGGATTACAAAGACACAGACCAGAAGCACAGGTACATTTTGAACATTTTGGACAAAAATGTTTACATTGTGGATCTTTAGTGCAATATGTCTTGCCCAATATTCCTGTGTACTGTGCTTCACATGTTCTCATATCTGCATAATTACATCATTGTCATAAGAACAACTTTGTATGTAAAAAATCAGAGACGTAAGAGAGCGAATGAAAAGAGACAATTATCAGCAAAGCCAATACGAATGTCAAAGTCAGAAAACACCTCCTTGATGAGTACATTTTCTCTTAGAATATGAACTTATTAGAATGTATATTAAGAAGAAGATGAGACTACCTAGAACTTGTTCCAAGTATATAAAGGACTTCCATATATCTGTGCATTAATTTTTAGTTCAAAACTATTTAATGGCAATAATGCTTTATAAAATACAAACAAAACTCTATTAAATGAAGTCGCGTCCTCCCATTTATAAATACAATGTTTAGAGTTTCTTGTTGTGTTATATTTTTCACTTGTACTTAATAGAAAAAAATTGAATAAATTGAAATAAACAAGATGATATTAAATAATAATTAGATTAATATAATTAATAATGTGAGGATAATTATGTTTAAGAAATATAACTAATAGAAAACTTTAAAATATATAAACTAAAAACACTTTAATGTTATAAACTATAGCTAATACTTATTGTAAATATTTTAATATGTTCTATTCAATAAGGTCGATTTTACATTTTATATTTAAAATCATTATTATTAAGGAAATAGGTGGATAGTAGTTTTTTCTTTTTCAACATAAAAATGACAAAATGGATAGATTCAATGGCAGGCTTGCCATTAACTTGATGGGATGAATTAGTAATTTTAGTTTGACGTCATTGTTTATTTATTTATTTATTAAATTAGATATATATATATATATATATATATATA
>Ga0209489_106379_pt1 | contig 19051 bp, 11 predicted proteins | sample SiratrowhiteBW_FD_187527 | JGI IMG/M metagenome (GOLD analysis project Ga0209489, IMG submission 187527) | Root nodule microbial communities of legume samples collected from California, USA - Siratro white BW (SPAdes) (version 2) | ecosystem: Host-associated > Plants > Roots > Nodule | place...
TAGAGGATTCATCAAGAGGAGTTGACCACGAACAGTACTATAAGATTCATTCAACCCCATGAGAAATTGCATCAACTTGCGTCTTTTGTTGTTTGCTCCACATGTGCAAACAACATCATTGTAGGATCCTAGCTCATCCCACAATTTTTTTAATTTTGTGTAGTATGCAGCAACTGTCATTTGATCTTGAGTAAGGCAAGCAATCTCTCTCTCGATCTGGAAAATGCGTGGTGCGTTGCTTTGAAAAAAATGATTCTGAAGATCTTCCCAAACTTCATGAGCAGTGTTATAAAAAATAACGCTATCGGCAATATTAGGGGTCAATGAATTAAGAATCCATGACAAAACCATATCATTGCATTTTTTCCATGCCGCATAGTCTTCCGGTTTGGTTTTGGCAGATGGTGCTTTAAGGGTTCCATCAACAAAACCAAATTTAGATTTTGCATTCAATGAGATGGTAGTGGCTCGACGCCAAGTTGAATAATTGTCACCATTGAGAGGTTTAGAGACAAGAACCATTCTAGGATGATCGGAATGGTGAAGAGAGTAAGGGCTATTGGAATCATCATTGGCCATAAAAGAAAATTGGAAAGGAAGCAGAGCAGATCGTTACCACTCTGGTACCATGTGAAAAACAAAAGGAGAAGATGGAAATAATTTGGTTGTATTTTTATTCAGAAACATTACAGCATTATATACACATGTACATCTCTAATTAGATGAATCTGTTCCTATAATTCAGCAACTTATTCCTATAATCAAGCTTATTTTAATTATGCTGATATGACAGTTACCACGCCATAATATTAACAACAAGAATCATGGAATATGATTTCCTTTCCTAACAGATTGTGATTATGGATTCAATTATTTATTTTGTTCTATATATTATATAAAGTGTTTCTCTCACTTAAAATTACATGGTCATATCTATGCAATTTTGGGGATTAAAGACAAAAATATGAATTGTTTTTATCTTCTACTTTTTTTTATGAGCAATCAATATAAAATTAAAAAAATATATAATAATATTTTTTAACACTTTAAGCAATGTTTTTAAAATTGTGATTATTGTTAATACAATAAGCAATGGTTTTAAAATTGTTATCTTGTTAAAAATCGTTACCTATTTCAAATGATAACACTCATCTAGACTACGACTGAATAATTGTTGTCTAAATTTTAGACTACGATTTTAATGATTTAGACCACGGTTTTATGATGCAGTCTAAAATGATATTTGTTGTAGTATATAAAAGATGAAAAATGAACTTACAACTACTAGAATCTCTTTTACATTTAGCTATTGTTAGCTTATTTCATATGTCAATTAAAGAAAGTTAAGAAATTGATTAACATATACTTAATTCATGATGTTTTCTTAGTTTTACTGTAATCTAGGGATTTAATTGATTCAAATGAAAATTATTGTTTATTTATCAAAGGCACCATATGTATGTTGAAATAGTGTTTCATCACCAATTGATAGAAAAAATCAAATGAGAGAAAGAGGGTTGATTAGGCACGTGTTAATATTTAACAAAAAAAATTTATATATGTAATTATTTTATCACAGTTTTAGAATACTGTAGTTTTCTTATGGGAATATTTTGACGGAACAACTTTCGGATACTTTATGGTACTCAAACAAAATAATCAATGAATATTATTGGTTAAATCAGTATTCAATTGTCATTAATTAATTTATATTATATTTTAAATTATCTTGTGAGATTGTAAAAATACATAAGAAAATTATGCTAATATAAGCACGAGTTCGTTAATGAATACAAAATATTTAATTTTAAAAATTACGGTAATTGAAAATGGTATATTATTTTTTAAAATTTGTTACAATAGTGATGATTAGAACCGACACATGATTATGAGAATAATAATATCTAAATATACATTATTACGAGAATACACCCTTTATTATAATAAAGATGACACGATTTAAAATGATATTAGGTTAAATATGATATTAGGATAAATACTCAATTTAATATATTAAGACATATTTGATCTTTAATCATTATTATATGTATTTATGAAAAAAATCAACATTAGCATATAATTAACTTTCAACAGAGTTTTTCACATTTTATTTATTATTGAAAATTTAAAATTTTTCATTATTTTTCAAGATTAATTGTATATTAACATCAATTTTTTTAAAAAATATATAAGATAATTATTGAACATTAAAATAAACTCAATCATATTAATTATTAACAAAATTTAAGTAAAACTAAAAAATTAAAATTATTTTTCAAAGATAAATTTTTTTAATAGAGTTAATTTCTTTTATTATATCTAGAATCTAGATAATTCTTTTAAAATATCTCTATAATTATTAGGGGAGAAGTTTAGAATTATCTCTATAATTATTTTCAAATTAGTTAGGAATTTAGGATGCTTTTTTAGTAGTGTAAATAGGGCTAGTTCCTTGTAATTTGTAAGAAGTCAAGTGGAGAATGAAAAATTCTCTAATAAAAGTTACTTTCCTATAACTTTTCTCTTGAATCATTCTCTCTTATTTTGAGATTATTCTTCCTTTTCTTTGATTGTATTCTTCGACCCTTTGTTTGTTCGATATTGGGCCAATAGGCTTTCTCTATTTTCCGTTGTTATTATATATTTTACATGGTATCAAAGTCATAGTGCTCTAGTATCGTGTGTCAAGATCCCTTGGTGGAAAAATGAATCGGTTCCTAAAAAATGGATTCACGTTGTAGTAGTGGACTTGGTATTCAGTTATTAAATCAATCCAACTACAGGGTGTGGAGGACTCGTATGGAGTCTTATCTCATTGGTGAAGATTTGTGTATGTTGTTAATGAAAATAATACAACTCTTCCCACAGACGAGCCAGAAAATTCTGATACACTCAAAGAATAGAAGCAATTGAATGCAAAGGTGGAGTTTGTTTTGAAGCGATAGATTTCTAACAACTTGTTTGATTACATCATACAGTGCAAATTTGCCCACGAAATTTGGGAAACTATTGATAGGCTCTTCAACAAGAAGGATGGAGCACGACTTCAGTTTAGAGAATGAGCTCGCTAATACCATACAGGGTAATCTTTCCATTTCTGAGTCTCTCTCCAAACTTTGTGTAAAGGTCTATAAACCCTCTTTTGTCGACTTGTTCTCCTAAGAACCCGAAAATTTGGTCGTCATATGGTTGGATCTCGGTTTTCGGGATCTTTAACTTCTTGAAAGTCTTCCAGTATAGGATATCGACTAAGTTCCCTTGCTTAACAAGGGTTTTCATCACTGCAAAGTTTTCAATGGTCATTGTTACGACTATAGGGTCATCCTATTTGGGATCAATGGCTTTGAAATCGCGGTCAATGAGAGTTATGGGTGACGTCCTTCTCTACATCCTAGTGTAGGTGTAGTGCACGATTTGTACATTCCTTAAGTGTCTTTTTTCTCACTGAGGCTAAAGAGCCTCCTTCCGCAAAACCCCAGCAATGGTGTTGATAACTCCTCGAACAGGAGTTCCTCTTTGGCTCTCTCTTTGCGTCCTAGGACATCTGAAACGATTTCTCTGCCTACGCTCATCACGTTTAGGACTTGTCCTCTAACTTCTTCTTGGTGAATGATGAGTTCTATTTTTCACAAACCTCCTCAAATGACCTGCTTGAATAAGCTTCTCGATTCTATTTTTTAGTGCTACGCACTCATTGGTGTTTTTGGCCGTAGTTTTGGTGGTACCAACAGTGTTTTTTGGTATCTGCATTTCGTGGGGCCGGTATCAGGTCAACACTCAAAGCTTCTTCGAGAATTTGTCCCTTGTTGGTATTGAGAGGGGTGTAGTGGGCAAATTTAGGAGGTCTAGACTCCCTTTGTTTGAAGTGTTGGGTGTTGTTTCTTTCTTTGTTTTTTCCTCTGTTCGAGTTGTCTTTGGCCCACACCTAGTTATGATCGCACAGCTCTTCCAACTACATGAATTTTGCCGCCTTATACCTCAACTCATCAAGGTCATGGGCCAGCTTTGCAAAGGGCCCCGGACGAAGCGTTGTTACCAAGTAATGCAAGGCAACGTTCAGATCTAAGTTCTGAATTCATAAGGTTAGCTTTTCAAACCTTTCCACAAAGGTTCTCAGAGTTTCCCCTTTCTCTTGCCTTATGTTGATCAAGGCTACCGAGCCGACATGGTGAGGCCTGCTGGTGGCAAACTGGGTGATGAATTTGCCTACCAGTGTCTCAAAATTGTCAATGGAGTGTGGTTGTAGGTGAGTGAACCAACTTAAAGTTGCTCCCTTAAGTGAAGTACGAAAAACACGGTAGAATATTGCATCATTGTCAACATACAAGGCGACTTGGGTAACGTAGATGTTAACGTGATTATATGGATCCGTGGTTCCGTCATATCGCTCCATGTTGAGCCCCTTCCATTGAAGTGGGAGCTCTGTATTCATGATCTTATCGACAAAAGGATGTGTTCAGCTTCCTCCCGCTTGGTAAGAAGCGTTGGTGTGGTGTGTGGTTGAGTGAAGCTTCGAGCCTTTGGGCTCTTTTTTATTCACTATCGTATGTTTGGTAACATTTCCTTCTGAGGGAGAAGACTGAGGGTAGCTATATAGTATCTCCCTCATTTCTTCGTTTTCGCGTCTCAAGGCATTGTCTCTTCTTCATTCTTCCGTCTCAAGGCGGCCATTTCTTGTTGTAATGCGACGAGCATGGCTAAAGGGTCGTTGGCCGTATTGATGTGCTCCTATCTTTGGTCTTATAACTTGCTTCTTGTTGATACCATGGAAACTTTGACTATGCACCTCTCGACCCCACGATGGGCGCCAATTGTTCTTACGGGACCTTGAGGCTGAGAACATACTTCCAAGATATCAACTCCAATTGCTACTTTGTCAGTCTCTGGTCTCCGACGTCTGGAATAAAGGGGGAAGTGCCTGCAGAAGGCACTTGGATGCTCAAGTCAATACTCAATTATCATAAGTTTAATGTGACTTGGATTAGAATGAATGTACCTTGTCTTGTGTTACTATTCATTATTCATAGCAGTCATGTAATGATTATCTTCTTACTTTCTGTAAGGGAGAAGATGTGTGGTTTCTTCTGCTAGAGGCATGATTATTGTTCTTTTTCCCCTTTCAGGAGAAGATGTAAGGTTTACTCGACCTTACTTTATGTAACATATTTATTGTGAACTATTCTTTTGTAAGAGGTTAAGTGTTTGTCCCAGTGTAAGTTAAGTGAAGAGATTGGTATGTAGGAGTGGCTGATAACATATCGGCCTAAGTTATCTATATATACGCAAGTCGTGGGGATGGCTGACAACATGTCGACCTAAGTGATTGACAACTTGTATAGCCTTTGTTCCTACTTGGCCGTATAGTACATATACTAATAATATATATATATATTTATATATATGTGACCTATGTGTAGAAAATGAGCAATGGTGCGAATTTTATAAAATAAAATGAGTGCATTTTCTATATTATCCTTTTTTTTTCTACGTTTCAGTGCATTGGGGTATCACTGGAGAAAAAAATTACTTGGTTAACATCTTATACATAGAAATGAGGAAGAGAATATGCAAATTTTAAATAAACAAGTGTTGTTGAAGTCTTGAAGTGTCGTGAATGGTGTAAGAAATTTCCTTAATGAATGCTGGGCTGGACGCCACTTTAGCCTTCCAAAATACAGCGTTTTCCCTTTTTCTTAGAAGATTAGACAAGCGTAACATAGTGGAAACAAACTAAGACATACAACAATTTCCTATCTACCAGAAACTACTGTCATCTCCTAAGTCATTCCAGTTCTCACAGAGAATTGCAGACACCCATATGCATTTTTCTTCTTCTCCACTTGTCTTCAGCAACTAATTGTTAACAACAAGAACACTAATTCATTCTTGAAGTTTCCAAGATTTCCATTAAAAGATTCATGAAAATGGTAGTAGTGCTACGGTGGAGAAGATTGTTAAAATGATATTTCTTTTTTGAACGAACCGATGATGATAAGTGTGAACATGATATATGTGAATGAGTAGGAAATCCATCAAAATACGAAATAAGTGCTCTATCTGATAGTAGAAATTAGGTTTATAGTTTATAATAAGAAGCTCTTGATGAGCCTAATGAGAATAATGGGTGACAGCAAAAGCACACTACTGGGTCTAGTGTTTAGTGTATATGTGCATGTATAAGAACACCTTGTGGGGTCAACTAAAATTCTATTCTCCACATGTGCTCGGGACCACAAGAAATTTAATTACTGAAAAAATACACGAGATAAAGAGAGAAGAAAAAAAATTATAAATGACAAATGATATATATCGTGATAAAAAAAAAGTATTAATGAAGTGTTTAGTATATATATATATATATATATAATTACTTTTAATATGCTTCTAGTTCTTATAAAATAAACATATTTCAATTTTAGTTCTCAGAAAAAACAATTTTTTTTCTCCAAAACTTAAAATGATTATTTCTAGTCCTACTAAATTACTCTTAATATTTGCAGAAATTTTATTTAGCGAATAAACTGTTAGCGAATGTTTGATGATAATAATAATAATAATGTTAATAGAACAAAAATTTGATATAAGAAAAAAAAGTGAAGACTAAAAATCAAAACATGTTAATTTTATTAAGATAAAATACATATTGTATTCTTATTCTACTGCGTATAAGTGTGTTATTTGAAAAGGTCACCTACCTTTTTATAAAAACAGGTGTAATATTGATAGAAATGATAAAAACAAAGTTTTGTTTTCTTAAAGATAAAAATAAACAGTAATTTATTAAAACTTAAAAAAAGAAAAACATGTTAATTTGCATAGAATAAAAACGTTGTTAATTATTATTCTTAAATAATGGCACAGTTTGGGACTACAGCTGAGGTGTAATAGTTATACTGTAAACTGCAAAATTTAGCCGCTAAATACTATATAAAGTTATAGTGGATTAGAAAATGTATTATATGATCTGGAATTATGTAATCTTAAGCTATATTAATGTAACATATAATAAATTTTTGAATAAGTTAGTAATATATGAGAGAGAGAGAGATAGGTGAATGTTATTGAGGACTGGAAGTTTTGAATATGGTTAATTTAGTGTATAGTTGTGCAAAAAGTAGGAAAGCATAAGACGCGGTTTTGCACTGGAATGGTCCACTACCATTCCTATATATAGCCACCTCATGAGTGTGGGATTTCAACATTCTCATATAGCATGGCTACTTCCAAAGTTCTCAGCATTCTGTTCTTAGCGTTGATGAGTGTAGGCATATGCTCCGCCGCCAGAACACTCCTCACCATTGGTTTAGGTCACGGCATTGGTGGTGCTGTCCATGGTGAGATTGGTGTTGCTGGAGGAGGTTACGGAGGTGGTGGAGGTTCAGGTGGGGGTGGAGGATACGGAGGCGCTGGAGCGCATGGCGTAGGTGGTTATGGAGGAGGAGCTGGTGGAGGTGAAGGTGCGGGAGGGGGATATGGAGCAGCTGGCGGTGGCCATGTTGGTGGTGGAGGAAGTGGAGGCGGTGGTGGCTCTGGCGGTGTTGCTGGTGGTGGCTATGGAGGAGGAGCCGGAAAAGGAGGTGGTGAAGGGTACGGCGAGGGTGGAGCTCATGGGGGTGGTTATGCTGGCGGTGGCGGAGGTGGCAGTGGAGGCGGCGGAGGAGGTGGTGCAGGAGGTGCTGGTGGGGGGTATGGAGGTGGCGAAGGAGGTGGAGCGGGTGGTGGATATGGTGGAGAGCATGGTGGTGGATATGGAGGTGGTGGTGGAAGTGGTGGCGGTGGCGGTGGTGGTGCCGGCCCCGGCGGAGCCTATGGAGGTGGATATGGTAGTGGTGGAGGATCAGGTGGAGGATACGGAGGTGGAGCAGCTGGCGGCGGAGGGGGTGGCTCTGGTGGCGGTGGTGGTGGAGGTTATGGTGGCGGAGGCGCACATGGAGGGGGTTATGGAGGTGGTGCAGGTGGCGGCGAAGGTGGTGGGCACGGTGGATACTACCCCTGAGCTTACCATGAAAATCAATGTTGAAAAAAAATATGTAGGTCCTGGTAACCATAGCAGTAAAAGAACAATAAGATATGGGTACCAGGATGCTTATAAACCACTGAGATTGAAGTATAATATCGTTGCATGTCTGTTAAATGTCACGTGAATGCAAAAGATGCACTCGTTTGGAAGTATTATAATATATTATGTCATTTTCTTCCATTCATGTTGCTAGTAAGAAGTGGATATAAGAAAACTACAGAAATATTAGTTAAGCAAGAAATTATGGTAGATGCTGTAAAAAAAAGCATTGCAAATTATTACGAACAAACGGAGAAGAGAAGCACCATGGGATCATAAGGAGTAGTTTTACCCACACAGCATAAAAAATTTACAAGCTATTTCCAACATTTAATAGACACAATCGAAATGTAAGAGATATAATGATATCTAGCATTTGGTTCTTGCATAAATTATTGTCAGATTCTAACCAATTTGATATGCCATTGATGTAAGAAAATGCACCTAAATGATTTTTGCAGTAGAACAAAAAAGTTGAAAATATTTTTACACAGTTGACAACCTGACGTGGCATTACACCTAGGTTAAAATCTCACGTGATACTTATGTGGCCAGTTATTCTTTATGTGGTCAATTAATTCTTGGGTGACAAAATAATTGGTCGACCATGACAATGAGGTAAAAAATAAGGTTGAAATGTGTATTTGGTCTAGCCGGAGGTGCTTCCTTCAATGCCTCTTCCACTTCCATTTATAATAACACTTTTGGACCAATTAAGTGAAAAATATATATCTTAAAGGTTATTATAAATGAAATTTATTTTTTTATTAATAACTATAACTATACAATAAAACTATTTTAATTTTCTACGAAAAGCATCAATACTATTTTGTAACCTGGCATTACACCCAAGATATAATCACACTTGGCATTACACCCAGGTTACATCACACGTGGTACTTACGTGGCCAGTTGTTCCTTATGTGGTCAATTGATTCTTGCATGACAAAATAATTTGTCGACCTGGCCAGTTGTTCCTTATGTGGTCAATTGATTCTTGCATGACAAAATAATTGGTCGACTGTGAGGTAAAAAATAAGGTTGAAATGTGTATTTGATCTAGCTTATTTGGTCTAGCCGGAGCAGCTTCCTTCAATGCCTCTTCCACTTCCATTTACAATAGCACTTTTGGACCAATTAACTGATAAATATATATCTTAAAAGTTATTATAAATGAAATTTATTTTTTATTAATTACTATAACTGTACAATAAAACTATTTTAATTTTCTATGAAAAACATTAATACTTTTAATAATACATAATTAATGAAAATATAAATATATTTCTAAATATTAAATATATAACTTCATCTTATATTTAAGTCACATAGAAGTTAACTATCAACTATGGATTATTAGAAAAAAATAATATTAAAAAAAATACTATTATACAATTTTTTAATATATATATATATCATCTTTAAGTAATAATATTTTTAATAAAACATAATTAATGAAAATATAAATACATTTTTAAATATTAAAAAATATATATTAAATTTACATTTAGTCAATGTATTTAGAAATTAAGTATTGATTTAGAGAAAACAAATATTTAAAAATACTATTACAACAATTTATTTACTTTTATTACTATTATCATCATCATTATATATATAACATCATTTTTTAAAATACTAATATTTATAATAATACATAATTAATACAAATATAAATATATTTGTATATATTAAAAATATGAGAAAACAATATTTAAAAATATATTTTTATAATTTTAAGTGTTTAATTGTGTTTAAAGTTAAACCTCCATAGTTGAATCCCTTAAGTATTTAATCATATAAGTTTTTAATTGTGTTTAACTTCCTGACCACCCACCATAGTAGAACCAACAATTATGTACTCACCTGATTTCCATACTTCAACCCCTTACATGTTTTGCACCATGTCATTTAATACAAGTGTGCCTTGCTTCACCAAAGACCACCTACAAATGACATGGACCAAGGGATACGCATACTGCGCCATGAGATCCCCTACACATAGTAAGTGTTTAACCTTCACCATGTAAGTGTTTAACTAAGTTTAATTTAATTGTCTGACCATACACCAAATCCATGTGACCCCTGACCTACATATTTGACTCCCTTACATGACTATATATAAGTGTTTAACTGTGTTCAAAGTGTTTAACCATGACTGTATAAGTGTTTAACTTGTTCAACTTTGTGACCACACACCAAATCCACCATTTATGTAGCCCCTGACCTCTATAGTTGAATCTCTTACATGACTATATAAATATTTAACTATGTTCAAAGTGTTTAACCATGATTGTATAAGTGCTTAACTGTGTTCAACTTCCTGACCACCCCCCACAGCACATCACAACCAACAATTATATGGTCACTTGACCTCCATACTTCAATCCTTTACATGTTTTGCACCATGCAATTGAATACAAGTGTGCCTTGCTTCACCAAGGCCCACTTACAAATGACACCACCAACACTACATATTAAAAGTGTTTATCCCAATATATATATATATATATATATATATATATATATATATATATATATATATATATATATATATATATCATTTCTAAGTAATAATATTTTTAATAAAATATAATTAATGAAAATATAAATATATTTTTAAATATTAAAAATATATATTAAATTTATATTTAGTTAATGTATTTAGGAATTAACTATTAAGTATTGATTTATACCCAAAAATATTTAAAAATACTATTACAACAATTTATTTACTTTTATTACTATTACCATCATCATTATATATATAACGTCTTCTTTTAAAGTACTAATATTTATAATAATACATAATTAATGTAAATATAAATATATTTGCAAATATAAATATACCAAAAGCCTCTCTTATGTAGCAAAAGTTATTTATGTCCTTCAGTAGCAAAAATTCTATTTTGTCCTTGTCCACATATGCAATAGTAGCCACATTAGCAGTTGACAAAGGGTTGGCAACCATATGTGGTTGTAAAAAAAACATTTTCCATACTTCTATACCTAATATTTAGTGAGGGAATTGTAATCATTTAATAAATATGTAAAACTTAAAAGATTATACCTACTAACAGTCTACGTAAGTAAAGTCACAAAAGAAAAACTTTTGTTCATGAAAAATAGTATATTGTTCATGAGATAAATTATCAGTAGAATTAACATTACTAGAACTAATAGCATGAGGAAGATGGAGAAACAACAGTAAGGAGAATACATTTAACACTATAGACACAGTAGAATGATTTTTACTTGAGAGAAAAGGATGTCAGATAAAAAAAAAATTGAGAGAAAGGGATATTTAGGTAATGTATATGAAAACATTTTCATTAAAAATTACATATTTGGATATATAGGTTTTACTAGAAGTTGAAACACAAACATATACCTCAAAAATAAATACGAGAAAATATGTTAATTATAAGGTCTGAGCAAGAGATTATCAGGTACATCCAAAAACTTTCACTAGTGGAAAAAACACTTTTTACGACAAGATAAAAAGGCGGTCAAAACGGAACCGCATCAAACAAAAACGCGGTGGCAATTTTGAAATTAAGTTCAATAATACAAAAGCGGTTACTAAAAACAACTGACTTCCACTACTAGAAAATTGTTAAATAGTGACTGAAATTAGTGATCGAAAAAATCGGTTATCATCGGTGACTGAAAAAATCGGTCACTCTTAGTCACTGAATCAGTGACCGAAAAATCCGGTCACAAAATCAGTCACAGATTCGGTCACAGATTTGACCAAAGAATCGTTCACAAAAATCGATCACAGAATCGGTCACAAATTCGGTCACAGAATCGGTCACTATACATCAATAATAATAATTATTATTATTATAATTATAATAATAATAATAATAATAACAATAAGAATAATAGTAATAATAATTAAGGTGGGAAAAGAAGTTTTTGTTGAAATTAAGGTGAGAAAAGATGGGTGGAAGTAGAGTTGTGATAGGGGATTAAGAGAAGGATTTATGAATTTAGTGAGTTTTGTTGTGTGACACTTTCTTCTTCTATTAGTGCAAAACATGGTGACACGTTTTAAAATGGGTTTCAAAATAGGGATTTAATAGCAATTTAGGAGAACTTGTTTGCTTGAGAATAAGGTAAATAAATTCAAAATGGGGATTTAATAGCAACATAGGAGAACTTGTTTGCTTGAGAATAGGGTAAATGAAAAAAATTATGTTTCTAACATTTGTTTCTCATGTTTTTTTTTTCTTTAATGGTATTGAACAGGATTAGCTAAGTCAAGTATTGGTGATTTAAGTGTCAGCTAAATAGTGTTGAGAACCTCCTTTGGTTTCTCTCACTTCTATTACTTGAAACATATATATGGTCCAACTATAATCCTAAAAATATTATAAACAAAATATTACCAAAAAGAACTATCACTTAGAATTTGCTTAGACCACCATTGCACCAGATAATAGTAATTGAGTTTTTCTTATAGTGACACACATATATAGTCAATAGTAATGTTGGTCTCAAACTTTATAAGATATAGAATAAGGATTTATGGAAGAAATATCAGTGGTCTATGTTATAAGCCATGTCTCTATATCTAGGATAGTTATCATTTTGAAAGATTAGCAGTTGAACTTACCATACAAGGTCTGAGAGTTAAGAAAGATGGTCAAATACAAATTAGATTGGAGTATATTGTACTAATTAACAAATTACAATGAAATCTAGTTGTTAGTAATTTGAGATTACCCATACCACAATTTTGGTCAAGATAAAGATTTCTATAACTATAAGTAGAAAAGAATGACATGGTTTAGGTGATGATAAGTAATGGATGTGACCTCTCACACTAAACAAATCCATCACAGAGCTGGAATTAAATACACAAAGTGATAAACTTGTAGACTATTCTTGTAATGTTTTGGTTGAATTGGTACGAGTAATCTTTTATTTTATTTTATTTCCAAGAGTAAAATAAGTTCCTCCAACAATAAAAGAAGAAAGTAAAAATATACTTTAGTTTTTAATTTTGACCCTTTTTAATCAGACAAAATTTAATGAAAGAAAAGTTTATGAGTTCAATGAATTTATTGTGTTCAACTTGGTTCAATTCTCACATCTCACATGAAAAATATATGAGCCCTTGTTTGTTTAAAGTACATTTAGCATAGGATTGAACCAATAAAAATACAAAGGAGCTTAGGAGAGAGGAGTAAGAGTTAGTGATCTACCCTACCTATTCAAAATTTTTTTTTTTTTTTTTTGGATTTATTCAAATTTTTTGGTTTTATTATTTTACGGTCTCATTATTTAAGAATAACATATTAAAGCTAAAATTTTAAGGGGAGAGAGAAACAAAGACATGGTGAGACACCCAGTTATGTTATATTAAGTATTATGACAATTGTAAAAGGTGTTGTGTTGGGATAGTACTATTATTCTCGCTTTGCCCTGTTGGTAAGTTCTTTAACTTACTTGTGCTGGAAAAAATAAGGTTGAGTTAATAATTGTTTTGGTGGTGCTATTATTTTGCAATTTGCAAATTGTGAATTTGACATATAGAAAGTGATCAGAAGTCAAAAAAAAGTTAGGGGTCTAGCATGGAAATCTTATGTCCCATAAAGTATCCTAATAAGATGATGTCTAGCTTTAACGTTTATAACAGTATTTTTTGGAGCAGTCAAGAGAAAAATTGAAGGGTCCAAATGATGTCATAGATAGATGACCATGAGATAATTTAATAGCATTTACTTACATTTCTTTTAATTACAATATAATAAAAAATATTTTGAGATAATTTGTAGTTATAAGTTGGTAATTATAAATGTATGCTTATCAAAATATATAGTGTGAACAAGCGCACACATACCATTAATACACGGAGACTTATGCAGAATGACTAATATCTCAAAAATAAATTTTTTCTACACTGCAGATTTTTTGAATTTTGTATATTTTGAATTAAGTTTTATTCTATTAAATATTAAAGATGTATTTCATTTTTTTACATCATGTTTTTTCTTAACTTTTTTTAGACAGACACACAAAACTAAAACAACCTTTTCTTCTATTTTTTTTTAATATGATGAAATGATACACTTATTTTATATTTCAGATTTGGCAAGGTAGGATTGCTTAGAAGATAACATTTGGACATCTCACAACAAATACTTCATTCAAGATAAAAACAGTACCAAATACTCTTGGCCTGATATTTTACGAGTTTTTAATCGTATGTCTAATTTTATATGGTTGGTTGATTTATTTTTCAGTTGAAAACTTCATGTTATATTTATTTTACTATATTGCGTGATAATGGAAATGGATAACTTACAGGATGCAAATAAAGTTATATTTGACAAGGTTTACTTAAATTTTGAATGAGTTTGTAGTTAAAACTAGATTAAAATGGTTGCCCGGATATAATTTGGTGGTTGTTGACACACAAAATAGAGTCTATAGCAACATTTAATTTCGTAATGCAAGTGTTAGTTGAAATATTGTTCATTTTGTTTTATTTTATTCTCAAAGAACTCTTTCAAATATCCCTATATTAATACATTATTATATAGATACACAAAGGATTATAGGGATAAGTGGGGTAGGTACCAATGAAGTGTGTTACGACCCCTAAAGCATTTTTCATTCTTTCACATAATATTGTTGAAGGTTTAACCTCGGCAACCTCAACCTGCCAATTTTCGAATATATATGGAATATGGATGAATTTGCATGAAAAAAATTGACTGACTTGTCAATTATTGTAAATACAGAACATGGATCAATATCCATCAAATCGTGCCTGAATGTATGATAGGTGTTATAGAGGAAGAGGTGCATTGAAAGAGTCATTTGTACTGGGTGTTGAAGATTTTATAACAAAAGCTTGCGAACAAGACTGTTATCAAAATGATGAGGGAATGTGACGTCCTTGTAGTAAGTGTGATTGTACAAGGATTTTGGAAGACAGAGTTGTCAAGGTTCACCTATACAAACATGGTTTCAAACCTCATTATTGGATTTGGATCGATCATGGTGAACACATTGTACAAGATGATTTACATGATCATGATAATTGCATTGGTATCGGGAAGGGTGTCAAAGATAACCAATTTAACTCGATGTAAGACATGGTGTATGATGCTCTTACGCAACAAGAGTCATTCCATGCAGCAGATTCAAATAACATGGAAGAGGCGCCTAATGAAGAAACTCAAAGATTTTATAACCTCTTGCTAGATGCAAATACACTGTTGTATAAAGGGGCATCAGACTCAAAATTATCAATGTGTGTCAGGCTATTAGCTTGCAAGTCCAATTGGAATGTTCCTGAACAATGCCTAGACTTTATTTCAAAAATGTTTTTAGATGTTACACCTATAAAAACAAATTTTCCTAAAAGTTATTATGAGGCAAAAAGGTTAATGTCAAAGTTGGGATTAGAGACTAAGCGGATTGATTGTTGCGTGAATGGTTGCATGCTCTTTTATGATAATGAATACGGGAAGAATGATGAGGCCTTACTTGAATGTAGCTTTTATCATAAGCCTAGGTATCGTGACCATAACAAAAGAGCAAGCTATCAAAAACCAATTCCTATAAAGGCAATGTTCTATTTGCCAATAATTCCAAGGTTACAAAGACTGTATGCATCAACACAAATTGCGGGAGAAATGACATGGCATTATGACAACAAAAACAATAATGGTGTTTAACCTATATGTTCAAACATCAAATGCACCATATTCATGTTGGCCAATAATTGTCACGCCCTACAATCTTCCCCCAGAAATGTGCATGTCTAAACCTTATTTGTTTTTGAGTTGTCTCATACCAGGTCCATTTAATCCAAAGGTTGGTATTGACTTTTTTTTGGAGCCCTTGATAGATGACTTGAAGAAGTTGTGGAGTCCTAACATATAATATTTCAAGGAAACAAAACTTCATGATGAGGGCAGCATTAATGTGGACGATTAATGATTTCCCTGCTTATGGTATGTTGTTAGGATGGGGAACACATGGTAAATTGGCATGTCCACATTGTATGGAACATACAAAGGCATTTAGATTATATCATGGGGGGAAAAATTCATGGTTTGACTCTCATTGTAGATTTTTGTCGAATGATCATGTATTTAGGAGGAACAAGAATGCGTTCAAGAAGGGAGAAGTTGAGATGGATGGTCAGCCACCTAAGTTCACACCTATAGAAGTTTGGAAAAAAGTGAAGAATTATCTGAAAGTAACTGAAAGTGGTGTGTAAAGAATAGATGGTTATGGGGCATAATTGGACAAAATGAAGCATCTTTTGGGATCTTCCGTATTAGAAAGATAACTTGTTAAGACATAATCTTGATGTTATGCATATTGAAAAAAAATTCTTTGATAACATCTTAAACACTGTAATGAATGTGAGTGGGAAGAGAAAAGACAATGAGAAAGCACGAATGGACATAAATTTGTATTACAGGCGAAAGGACTTGGAGCTGAAATTACATTCTAATGGAAAGGTGTTCAAGCCAAAAGCAAATTATACACTTGCAGGCGACCAAATAAAACATGTCTGCCAATGGCTAAAAGATCTTGGGATGTCTGACGAATATTCTTCCAACTTGGCAAGATGTGTTGATGTTAGTAGGGGAAGGGTGGTTGGGATGAAAAGCCATGATTGTCATGTTTTTATGGAATGTTTACTTCCTATAGCACTCAGTTCACTACCAACCTATGTTATCAATCCCATTTCTGATATAAATCATTTTTTCAAAGATTTGTGTTCTAGGACATTGAAGGAGGATGACCTCATTAGGATGGAACAAACCATTTCGTTCATTCTTTGCAAGTTGGAAAGAATATTTTCCCCATCATTCTTCGATTCTATGGAACATCTCTAAGTCATCTAGCATATGAAGCAAGACTTGTGGACCCGTCCAGTATAGGTGGATGTACCCATTTGAGAGGTAATAACATCATGTCTTACTATTCAAAATTCTAATTTATAATTAATAATTCATATTTATATGATTTTATAGATTCATGGGATACGCTAAATGATCAGTCAAGAATAAGGCAAAGGTTGAAGGATCTATTTGCGCATCATATTTGCATCATGAGATAACTCATTTTTGTTCCCACTATTTCAACAAGTTTATGTTAAGACCACAAAATACAAGAAATGAAGTACAGGTTGAAAGTAATAGACTTTCATCATCGTTATCCGTCTTCGACCAACCTGGACATCACTCTGGGAGGGAGTTCACTCGTTGATTAAGTGATGAAGAGTTGAACTCTCCACATGTTCATGTATTGATCAATTGCACAGAAGTTAAACCATACCTCGAGTAAGCCATCTTCAATGAGATCTTTCTTGAAAAGTGTTATGCATTTCAATAAATAGTCATTGACCAATGTAATGATACCCATTCATAGTTCCTTCTTAAACTCCAATCAAATTGCTGAATCAAATGCTTTAACTCGTATCCATGCAGATTTCCCGTTATGGTTTAAGGAACAAGTAATAATCTCTAAATTCTAGAATCTATTTCTTCTTCACTTCGATAACTATTCCATCTAAAAGTTGACAATGATATATTTGTAGGTTCATACAGAGCCTTTAACTGTAAGCAATCAACACCTTAAAGATTTATCAAGCGGTCCTTTAAGGTGTGTAAAAGAATGCCACACATTCTTTGTAAATGGGTACAAATTCCACACACATGCATGGAGTGAGGGAAAGAAAACGATAAATAGTGGGGTTCTCGTAAATGGGCTTACAGAAGGAGATGAAGATGATTTCTATGGTGTGATTCAACACATCTATAAGGTGGAGTACAATTCTTCAACCTCTCATAAGAAAGTTATATTATTTTACTGTGATTGGTTTGATCCATCAAGAAGAGGTACAAGAGTGGATTCTAATTATGGGATTGTGGATATTCGAATGGATAGAAGATATGTGCCATTTGATCCTTTTATCATTGCACATAACGTACGACAAGTGTATTACATACCATATCCTGAATCATGCACAGACAAACGTGGTTGGTGTGTTGCAATCAACACAAAGCCCAAAGGTCGTATAGATTATGATGATGTAGAAGTTGAAGTGTCATACCAAGTTGATGAAATGTCGCACGTGAATGAAGTGATTGAAGTTGAACCAGTTTCTGGATTGCAAGATTTAGGGGCCGATCTTAAAGAAGCGCACATGAACAATAATGTATACTCATTTGGAGATTAAATGGATGAAGAAACAAATGAATGGGAAGAAGACAATGAAAACGAAGAAAGTGAAGATGACGTTGCAGATGACTTTGATATCTCTAGCTCTGAATAGATATAGCCATATATTCATTACATGATTTTTGTAATTGTTTGTTGTAATGAACTTTTAAGACGTCATTATTGCTAAATGTTATTGTTATTTAACTTAATTGCCTATTATATTACTTTTGTGTTTATTGTGAAATATAAAATTAATAACATTTATTTTGTGTATATAGATGTCATCAGGTTGTGACCTCCTCTTCCCCCATCACCTCGTGCTAATAAGGGGAAGGGCAAAGGGAAAGGGAAGGAGAAGAAACATTATGTGATACAATTATTGTCACGGGTTAATAACCTAACCACATCATCTAGTCAACCCACTACACCTATAGGCGAAGGTGTTCAATCGACGCCATCACCAGGTGCTGCTATTGGATCGACACCATCACTAGTCACTGTTCCATCGACATCTACCCCTTCCCCACTTGTTGGTTCTAATCATTCATCCCCTTCCCCAAATTTTGCTCTGTTACCATCTCCAGATAACCCACCCACACATTCAGTCTCAAGAGGTAATCATAGTCATGTTGATGAATTGGACCATATACCATGCTCAGAGGAGGTTGTCCCCTCTGTTCGTGATCGACCTATGATTCAACCCAGGGAAGAAGGTTAAAATTTAAATTAATTTATTTCATATATATATATATATATATATATATATATATATATATATATATATATATA
>Ga0209489_106380_pt1 | contig 19048 bp, 8 predicted proteins | sample SiratrowhiteBW_FD_187527 | JGI IMG/M metagenome (GOLD analysis project Ga0209489, IMG submission 187527) | Root nodule microbial communities of legume samples collected from California, USA - Siratro white BW (SPAdes) (version 2) | ecosystem: Host-associated > Plants > Roots > Nodule | place: USA...
ATATATATATATATATATATATATATATATATATGTATGTATGTATGTATGTATGTATGTATAATAAAACAAATTAATAAAAATAGAAGAATCAGATATAAAGCTTGAATTATCATAACAAATAATATTAAGAGCTAGATCTAAAGCAGATGCAAAGGCATTGTTTCAAGATCTGAATACTAGGAATGGTGAAAGAATGAATTGTATGAGGTGAAAGTAAAAGAGAAACTTACCAAGAATGTCTAAGAGAAGAAGAAGAAGAAGGTGGAAAGGTGAGGAAAAGAATGATGAAAGGAAAACAATGATGAAGGGAAGAGAAAGGTATATATATACACACACGTACTACACTTTCAGAAAATTAGACGAATGACTCGCTCACATTTCTCTCCTACTTTTACCTCTCATTCTTTATATGTCTTTATAATATCACCTTTTTTTAGGTTTATCAACTTCTCATTTTGCATAACATACTGTTAATATCATATTTTTAAACACTTTATATCAACATCTACTATTTTTCTCTATCTCTTTATATCTCACAGCATAAACTTATAAAATTTAGTATTTTTTTTTATCGATGGTGCAATTAGAATCTTCAAAACCGTTAACTGTCTAGTCTACAAATATTGATTCTATTCCCATGTCTGTGCAGAGAAGTGAAAGCCAAATTAGTTGCATTGTAATGAATTATAGTCATTCCCCCCATAATTTGTAGACCAGCCAATCGATTTGGCTCATTACTTTTACATTGATTAATTTTGTCATAATTTTTTTATAAAATATATAGGCTTAATCTATCATGATTTTTGAAGATGTGATAATTTCTCAGTTAAGAGAAACTAAATTTTGCATTTATAATAAAATTTAAAAATCAAATTTTTGTATAAAAATATAGGAACATTAACTCAATTTGATGGAATGTATAAAAACTAAAAATATGTTTCCTTCTTCGATTTTAGATAGTGTGAATAGTGCTAGACTAATTTCGAGTTTGTGTTTTCTTGAGAAAGATAAATTGGGTCAAACTCGTAAGAAAACTTTAAAAAGCTCTTTTTATAAAGTTTTCTAAAGAAATAAAATACTTTCGATATGAATTTTAATATAATTATTGCACAACTAAATAAATTTATCATTATAATTTGTAAGACTGATGATATGCTTTGCACTTTAAATGCATAACTTATATTCTATCTTTTAATGGAACTTTCTTTATTTTTTATAAATTTTGCTTATACTTCTCATTTTTTGTCTTCTTTATTTTCAATTTCAATATATAAACACATATTACTTATTTTTTAAAATGTGAAAACGACTTTAGCACGGTGAAATTCAAATCAGATGTTAATATTGATTTTTTTTAAAGTGCTAGATATAAATAATGAATATGTGTGGACGAATTTTTTTCCATAAAGACTTCTGAAATAGAAATAAAAAAAATTATAAACTAAAACTAGGATAAAATGGTAAAATATCATTTTGTGTTTCCTTATTTTTTTTTTCCAATCCATAATTTTAATTTTCATTATTTTGTTCAATAGTCCATGATTAAAATACTGACCTTCAAAATATTAGTGTTGATCGATGCCCTCTAATGGGTACTTTCTCATCATTCTATTTGTTGTCGATAAATGAAAAGAATAAATATGTAATTACGTTAATGATAAAATAATATTAATTACCTTAAACGGATAAAGGATTTTAAAATTAATTAGCATATGTATATTTAAATGAAATTATGTTTACAAAATAAAATAAAAAAGTAAACTTATTTATAAGATAAGAGATACATATATATCGATAAAGTGGGTGTAAAAAACAATAGAACGAATGAAATAGTATTTTAATTCCGGCTGAATTATTCAAAATTATTTTTGAAATAATATTTATCTAATTTTATATAAATGTTAGTATATTTAATCCCACTTCAAAAATTAATTTTGAATTGAATAAAATTTAGATGATTTTTTTATAGGATAAAAATATATATTAAATGTTGCTGTTAAATTTACCAACTAACAAAATGTCACAAACAAGCCCATGTCTTGCCAAAACATTAATACCATAATTCCTTAGAAAGGGAAAAAAAAACACTTATACAATAATGCCTTTTCAACTTTAGTTCTCCAGACCCACTAATTGAGAGGGTGATGAAAATAAACAAGTCCGAGCCCATCAATGAAGGAGCCAATGACTTAGGCTTTTATTCCAGACCTAGATTGAGCTATATAAACAGGACATTTCTTTTTGCACCCTGTAATTCCTTCTACATCCCTATAAATATTAAAATTCTTTGTCTTTAAAAATGACATTTTGAATTATCCAATTCAGAAGTATTTTTTTGCTTGAGATTTTTTTTTTCTAATTATATAATCTGAAAGTAAAAATGATTTTGAACTTATATAATTCAGAAACTTATTTTTTTTATTTCCAAATTGTGTAATTCAATAATTTTTTTTTTAAGATTGTACAGTCCAAAAATTATGTTTTAATTTTGAATTGTCTAATCATAATTTTTTCTTTTAACTTTTGAATTATTAAGTTATTTTATCATAAAAAATTTAACTAAATAATTTAAAAGTCATTTTTTATAGAAAAAATTATTTTTAGACAGTAAAATTCATAAAAATTACTTTTATTATATAATTTAAAATATTTTTTTTTTCAAATTTATCTATGACACAACATATAGACAAAGATGATCACGAGAATGACTCAACAAAAGGGCTATAACAACCACGAGTGATAATAATAAAAGTGTAATTTGGTCTTTTAACGACTCTTATAGGTGCACATAAAAACTATAAGATGTATAAAGAAATTATACTATGAAGAAATTTTGTATTTATAAATATTAATTCATTTAAATTAATTTATTTTCGACTAAACTCACATACGACATCAATGAAATGATTCCCTTATTTTTTTTTTTACATTTCTAATATATAGTAAAATATAGATTAACCAAATAATTACCTCTATTTTTATTAAGATTAATTATAATATAGATAAAGTAGGAAGGAAGAAAACCTACACATCTATGGTTGTTGGTGAAGGAGAAGGGACATCACTCCTTGAAACGACATAAACAAGGAAAGAGTTAAAGACAAGGTGACGCATTACATGAGTCCCATCCAAATTGAAATGTCTACAAAGTAAGTAAAATGATAAAATTGAAAAAAAAAAAATTCATATAATTGTCATACAGGTCTCGTCTCCTCCAAAAGATAGAATTTGCAAACTCCATGAGTAAACTTGTTTTAAAAGCAAACCTAAATACTTAAATTAAAGTTTGGAATTTTCATTTGATCTAAAAGATAAAGGGAATGGATAGAAATTTTAGTCTCACTTAATAAAAGTAAAAAAATAAAATAAACAACATATAAAAAAATCACAAATTAATTATCTCGAAGTTTTAAGTTAAAAATAGTGCTATAATCTTTTTCGAATTAACTCGTAATTTATTAATTTTTTTATATTTTTTTAAATCACCTGCTAACTACTACACATGGAAACATAAGAGTTTTGGTTGCTTTGAATATTATAATGAAGAAGATGAATTGGTAGGAAATAGGATGAACAAGTATAACGGTAATGAATTTGAAGGGACATCACATCATTCTCTACCAGAAACTAGAATCTAAATTTTATTATATTTTGGTCTCTAAAGATTTAATTTGGTTGTCTAACATACCTAAGACTCATTGTAAGGACACCAAACCCCATACACAAGGACTACCAACCATAAGAAGACACAAGCTTTTTGCTTTTTCTTTTCCAATTTTAGTTTTCATGGTTTTATTTATTATCAAAAAGAGTATAAAATTTTAATTTTTTATGATAATGATCAAGTTTGAATTTATATTAAGGAATTTTGGTTAAATATATGTTTTTTCTTTTAATTTGAATAAAAACTTACATGTGAAATTAGTGGAAACAATCTTATTGGTTTGGTTGCGAGCGGCCGTCAGATAATTTGCTCAAAGTAAATTAAATTGGTCATTGAATTAATAAATAAGGGTATTCTTTATTAGTTTTACATAAATTAAATTATAAAAACAAAAATATAATTTTTTATACGTTGGTAAAGGTTTAAATTACCATAAACATGTTTATCATATGTACGAGGGAAAATATAAATATACAATACCTTATTTATGTGTGAGCAGTTGTAGCTAGATATTAATTTTTTATTTGGATCATAAATATTTTGTTAAAAGTTTTATACCTGTTTAATTGATTTTAAATATGGTTTCTTAACTCTCTATTTTTATGGTTAGATTTCCACGTCCATTCTAAATTTAAAGACTATTTTAATTTGCAGGTAAAGCGTTGATGATGTAAAACAAGTAAAATAAAGATTTATGTTGTGTTGTTGGTGTTGGATATCACACATTGGGGAAGTCTAATAAAGAAGCTTACCACTTTTATAAAAACTAGAAAATATAAAGTGTGTTGGAGTAGGCTAATTTGTATGTAAAAAGTGAAAGGATGAGCGTTGCATGTGGTTACACTCAATGATAAATTACTTATTTAAAGTGGGGTACACATAATATGTCTTTTTATGAATCTTAATGTTGTGATGGTTAGGATTTGTAATTTGTATAAGGGTTGAGACATTCCTGAAATGTTTCTTTAATATATTTTTTATTTTTGGCTAGTAAAAAAAAAAAACTTTTTTAATACTTTCTTTAATTAGAAAGCTTACAAGGACGTGGCTTAAATTGAGAGGATTCAAATAACTTTGAAAGGATTTCAAAATATTGTTAGATAATAGCAATATGGGAAAAGAAAATTCTAACATCAAAATTCAATCGCAAACAAAATCAACAATATTGAATTGATAATTATCAAAACAGAATGGAGTATCCCCATAAAGTTATACACATTTCATTTATTTATGCTTAGATGAATCAAGTATTAAACTCGGCATTGGTCAAAGTGATGCTATTTCCTTCATTAGACTTTAACATGGGCTTGACCAAAGCTAAAACGTAATTAATGAACCGAATTACTTTAAACACCTTTTACTTTTAGTGTTAATTTTAGTTAAGACTAGAATGTCATCACTAATATTAGGTTGGACCAACACAACAATATTAGTTTAAAATTAATAATGCTTTAATGTTAAGACTAGAATGTCATCACTAATATAGGTTGGACCAACACAACAATATTAGTTTAAAATTAATAATGCACTAATATTAGGTTGGACCAACACAACAATATTAGTTTAAAATTAATAATGCTTTAATGTTGTGCTAAGGAGTTTTAGGTTAAAATTAATAGATGGCAAGCCTAGCAGTATTATTTGAAAGTTAGAATCTCACTTTTGCAGTGATTTTCATTATATTCAAAATTCAAATTGATAGACAACCAACAATAAATAATATGGTGAGGACATTTTTTCTTGTAAAAATAAAAAGGATTTTGGAGCTAATATTAAAATTATGTTATGTGAAATATTAATCACTCATTATAATTATATTCGAAGATTTATATTTTTTAAATGAAATACTTTATCTTATTAAAATAATCTAAAACCTAACTCATATTTTAGAATGAATATGAAGAAAATATAAATTGAGTTAAATCATAGTCATCTATTTAAGATATTTTCATCTTACTTTTATGGTATTTGTTCTTTTTATCTTTCGTTTCATCAATATACATTGTTTTGATTTTAAGTATGAAATTCTTTCATATTTTTATAAATGGAATAAATGTTTCGATCTCAAATCGATTGAGATGATATTGTTAAAGATAATTATTGCATCTGAAATATTTTTTACTTTGAAGTTCAAAAGTTTTGTTATCGTTCATCTTTAAAAGACACCTCAAATAATTAAGAAAAGAAAATATATTTAAACTAATCTTAGTTCAACTCTAAATTTCTAAATTATTAGATGCACCAACACATATCTATATAGTTTCTCAATATTCTTATTTTTCATGCTTGGAAATCGACCTATGCAACGTATACAAAGTTTAAGGTTAAGCAGAGTTTTGTTCTTCCTCTTCTAGGACTATATGTAGAAAGGGTCGTGGCTTTTTTCCCACCTCGAATGAGTGGTCCCCATGCAGAAGAATATTTGTAGAACACAGAACATCACAAACAACTTTTGATTTTGTCGTTCGTTGACGGATTATTTGAAGTGAAGAATCCAAGAAGAAGGAGAAAAACACCCAGAGATTGTTCCGTGATGGAACCTACCCAACTCCGCCACCTTTCATTTCATCATAGACTTCTGAACCAACCTTTTCATCTTTTGCCGTCTACTCATTTGTTCTTCTCCATTACAATACTTTAATATATACCCATCTTCCAAACACCAAATTTGCTTTTTTCGATGCTACTTTGATTTAGCTACATGATAGTCTTTATGTATAGTGAGATCAAATTCACGTCTATAACAGTACAATTCCATGATTTTAGTATAAGAAAATTTGTAGTTTATATACAATCACACTCGTCTCACATCTGTGTAATTATCAATACATCCCAAAATTAAAAGGGATTGTACTTGTTTTTCTTCTCATTTTATTCACCAAACACTATTCATAAGCAAGACCCACTAGTACCTATATACAGTAATTAAGATTAATCATCTAGTCTTTTCTATGTCCCTTCCTTCTACTTTAATATTCACGACTTTGTCATGCAAGTGGGATTAATTGCTCTCAGAAATTGAAATTAAGAGAACAAAACAAAATTTCAATTCAATACTATTTTTTTTATCGCATATTATCAAAATAGGTAAATTTCCTTGGCATGTAGTTTATATGCAAGTACTTAAGTATGCATGTATTGAGATAATATATGCTATACCCATAAGATTACCACATGTCAAATTACTAGGATATGATGAATAAGAAACCAACAAGGTGATATTTGAAACCGTATATTTCTTATAATATGTTAACATAAAGATTCCTATTATTTCTTAATAAAGATTGATACTTGTTTTTTTTTTTAATATGATATTAGAATAAATTATTCCATCATAAAAAATGACATTTACTTGTTTAAGAAATTACATTTAATCTTATTTAATAGCCAATAAATTGGCTTAGTTTGACCACATAAATAAAATAATAAATAGTTGATTTTTTTTTATATAATATTAGTTCATAACAACACATATCCTTTGTTCATACAAATTTATGCACCCACAAACAGATTAGTCATGCACTCAACCATTTATTAGAAACTTAATTTTTAATAATAGTGTCGCATTAACGAATAGGGTTCACGAAAAATGGAAGTGGGTTGCATGAAAAGCCACTAACATATCATATCATATCATGTAAAGTCACAAAATACAACTGTTAAGACTGGGTTAAGTTTTATAAAGTTTGTTGATGTAAATTTAGCATTAAGTTTAACTTGTTTATCGATATCCATAATAAAAATAGACAAGTGATAAAAAAAAATAGATTCCATTATTTTCAACAAGTTATTTTATTTCTTTAACTAGCCATCAATTATTTGTATGCTCTCCTTATATTTCACAATTAAAAAAATTGAGTTTCCTTTAGGCCAAAAGTATATAAGAACTTTTACGTTTAATTAATTTATTGGATTCATGGTTTATTTACTTTATTAAATTGTATATCACTATTAATATATTATTTAATTTTAATTTGACTAGGGTTCAGGTTGTTGAATATCTAAGTGTGAGTTTAAGTGTCACATTAAATAAAAATGAGTAAGTTGAACAATATATAAGAAAGAATACACATAAACCTAATGTCTTAAGAATTTGGAATAAAGGTGGTGTCATTCCCTTATGTGATTTGACGCATTTCTCATTCTTATGAGATCTTCACGACTTAGGAGTGTAAAAAAGAGACTTTCACTTGAGGAAGAGATTGTTGAGAGAAATGAGTAAGTTGAGCAATATATAAGAAATAAGACCCATAAACTAATTTGTAAGTAAAACTAAACAAATTCTTAAGTAACATTTATCTAAACTACAATTAAATAAAAATATTAAAGTATAAGGTTTTTTTTGAAGTTTTTAAAATTAAAATCACAGTATGTACTTACGAAGAATTATGTGAATACACTAAAAACTTTTGTAGAAAAAAATGATTTAAAAAAAAATCGTAAGAAATTTGGAGCCCAATTTAAATAAATGAGATCAAGTTATATCATTTAAAAAATAAGGGGTTAAATTGAACCTATTTTGAAAATTAAAAAATTCAAATTAAATCATTTTGTTAATAACAAATAAAATAAAATAAATAATGAGAAAAAAATAATTAAACCTAATTTATCACGAAGAAGCCAACATTTAGTAGTAGACACTGTTTATATCATATTTTTGTTTAATTTAGCTGCACTTAATTAGTATTAGTATTAACCTTTTAATTTGATTTAGTTTTCAATTTAACAACTCTCACAAAAAGCCAACACTAGCAATTAATTTTAATTGTTTTAAAATGTGTGACATAAATTAATATTGTACTAAGGATCACAACTTGAATACTAAATGACAATTCTCATACGGTGAAAGTTGTGTCCACATAACATTATTAGGCAAGCCAGTATTGACCAGACCCTTATATACTACCCTTTCAATTTTAAACAATTTTCTTCTAGCTTTTTCTCCTTCAATGCATATTAGCTGTGATTAATGTTTAGTTCACAAATAATCAGTATTACCTATAAAATGTATGAACTATAATCCAGTCAAACTGAAATTAATGTGGGTTGAAATTCCAGAAAATTTTGGTTTGTCGAAATGAAAAACTTGAAGTTGCGAAAAGACTTGTGCAACACCCCAAGCTAGGGCATTAATAACATGATGTGGATGCTAAACATTGACAAGTTTATCGCTTTTTGAAAGGTCAATAGTGAAACTTGAAAGGATTAACTTTTTCAACATTGCAATAAGTAAATATATGATTAGTTTATAAAGAAAATGGTGTAAATAAATAATCAATGTTTGTTTAACAGTTAAATAATAATAAATATTTGATTGGAGGCATAACTGAAGATCTAGTGGGAGGAGTTAGAAGATCTAGATTGTTATTATGGAACAAGAAGGCACAAGTGAAGGTATAGTGTAGTCAATATTAAGGGATCGGATGAATTATTTGATCCCTTTATATATTTTGGATCTCTATTTGTAATTATACAGAATATGTTTGATAAATATAGTTTTACTATTGTGAGAGGGATACTAGTATGTATGGTTATAGTTGCCTTTGTGCAGTTTTATACTTATTAAAGACATTATGATGAGAGTTGTGAATTATTATTGAATTTATGTGATTTATTATTTTACTGCTTTATAACAGGATTAAAACATCTCTTAACTGTTCTCATTAATTATATTTTTTATTTTTAAAAAGAATAAATATTTTTTTAAGTGAAACTAAGAACCGAGCTCCATATTATATCCATAGTATATTTGTTGCTATAGATAATGGAAGTAGGAGTAAGTATTTTTTTTGTGATTAAATGTATTACAACTGTTAAATTATGTAGAATTTAAAAGGAGTTTTGTTAGCAAAGTTCTAATATGGAGAATTCCCCCTTTTTTTTCTTGTAAACCTGTAAGTAAATATGGAGAACAGAAAAAATTACATTTAATTAAAACTATATATGGTTAATGTGTTTTTACCATTTTTTTTTTCCAAAAACCAAATTAGTATATGTAAAAACAACTAAATAAGTATATATATTTGATGGTTGTTGTAACTTAAGTAAACAAATATATCTTTGAACAATGAATAAAATAAGAAATAAATAAATCTTTCCAAGTTAAGAGATTAGTTTATATAGAAGTTAAATAAATTAATAAAGTAATATGATAAAAATTCAACAAATTAATTTATATTTAAGTTAATTTTAGTTTCTGGCGAAACTAAAATTCACGCGCTTCTTTTTTCTTAAAGTCGACAGAAAAAATTTGTAGAAACAAATCCAAAATCTTAACCATAAGGGTTCAACAAATATTTGTAGTCGTTATTAATATTTTTTTAAAAAAATTAATAATTATCGAATCCTTATTAAGATTCATTAAATATTTTTCTTGTAAGAGTTTCTTATATTATTATGTTAGTATGTAATCATTTTGATTTTTAAAAGGAGAAAAACTTTTGAAAAACTATTATGTATAAACTCTAAAATTTATGTAGAATGAGATTTTCTTTACTTGATAAAACAATAAATTTTAAATAAGCTATTTTTATGTTTATTTTAAATATTAAAAGCCGATAAATTACAATTAAGAAATTTCAACTTCCAAGTAAGTTTTAACCTAAGAAAATAAAACATTATTAAAAAATGTTAACATGTATTTTAAATTATCTTTTAAATAATAAACATATTATCAATTATCAATATTGAGAGCTTTTTTTTTTTTTTACATTAGTTTCTTTTTACCATATAAATACCTTTTCTATGTCACAGTTAATGTTGAAAGTTATACTTTCAACATTTTTAACATTAAAGTAACAATAGTTACTAAAATTTATTTTTTTAAATGAGTTTTCTATTTTAGAGGTTATTGCTCACTTGAAAAATAAAAAAAAAATCACAAAGTTCTTATTTACACATATTTACACAATATCTTAATGCAAACAACACCACATAAATCAAAGTATATATCAAAGTATATGCACAAACACATAAAGATTAGTGCTCTATTTTATTAAGCACAAAAGGATAACAAACTTTGTCGCATAAATACTATTTTGACCTTGTTGAGACAACAAGAACACTAAAAAAAACAACTAACAACTGTTAATTATTCAACTGTTTTCAATTATACTATCACTTTCGTGTTTGGTGTTTTTTTATTCATCAACACATAGTGAAGTTTATAACAAAATAAGAAATAGGATAAGACAGACAATAATTGTTTGTTAGGTTCAAAGTGAGTGTTTTGAGACATCCATAACTTCTTTTGTAACGTTTATCAAGGTGCATAGATAGAATTTATAAGTAAGTGTGGGAGAAAATAAAATAAATGCAAAGATAAAAAAAAAACAAACTCAACATATTAAAAGGGATAAGTTGAATTTTTTAAATTTTGATTAATTTTTTAGATCAAGTGGATGGTATAAAATATTAAAGAAAAATTTAATCCACTCTTCGTCAAAACAAAAATATTACAGCAACTAGTTCAAGAAATGGTGGAGTACTTTCAATAATACCTTAAGTTTATCATTTTTTACATGTTATTTTATCTATGTACATAGGACAAACTATGTTTCTTTAGTATTTTATAACGCGGGGATGGTCACAAGTTTGTCTTTATATAGGACTATATTTTTTATTAAAGTTCAATTTTAACCCGTAATTTTTGGATACAGTCGTGTAATGTATTATATTTTTAAAGCCAAGTTTTTAGAAATATATATAATTATCAATCACGAACGTAAATAAATAAATAAAATGAATAACAATTATATATCAAATAATATATTAAAAATATAATTATTTATTTATCTATATTTTAATCATATTATCTATTGAAAAATGTAACAAAATATTGTATTTTATTTACTATTATTTATCAAAAATCATTAATTAAGTTTTAAGTATCTTATAAATTTAGATATTTTTAATTAAATTTTTATTAAAAAATTTTGTTCTAATTGAAAATTGAAAATTTCTTGTGACTTGATTTTTTCATCAATAAAATGATATGATTATTACATCTAGTGTCTTCAACTCGTAGATTAACTTGTATCGTGGGTTTATATATGTATTGGAGATGGAAAAACAAAAATAATCAAATCACATTATACTTATATAAAATTAAAAAAATATTTTGAAGAGTTAATAGAATAAAATTCTTAATAAAAACGCATTAAAAAATATTTAAATTTATGAGAAAATTAAAATTTAAGCAAGCTTATTAAAAATTATATTCTCTTAAACTCACTATTTATTTATGAGTCCTTTTGAAGATATATAATTTTCAATAAATTTTTAACTAACAATAAAAATATATATCAAAAGTAATGAGTTAAACTATCTCTCTTATTATATATATCTTACTAACGCGTCGTCACTTATTGTACTGTACCTAAAGATATGTCTCTCACTTTTCTTTTTAATGTGTTAAATGCATTTTGGTGTTTAACAAACTTTTCCCAAATTCTGATAGGAAAAAAAAAATTAGTTGGTTGGTGAGATTATATGATCCTACAATAAATGTAAATAATAAAAAAGAAATATTAAAATTATACAATAGTAGCTAGTAACATCATACTGTAAAATTATCCGATTTCTAAGAAAAATTTACACCATGAATAATGATCCAAGTTACATCAATGAAGAATTATTAAAAGAAGATGGAGTCTAAAGAGGTATGAGCAGTGGAAGGAAGCAGCATATAATTGAAGGTTCAACTTGAGAATAGTTTACTCATGACTTGGCCCATTGCTTGAAAATGTGTATCACTAGACCATCGTTTTCAAGGGAAAAAATCATACACGTTATAACTTAGAGCAGACTTTGGATACTTTAAATTGTGACCAGGTTAAACTCCTTCTTACAAAAGGGTGATCGAAACTTCTATAGCCTAATCAATCATATAATTTTGGAAACTGATAAGACAATTGAAGTTACAGAGGCTGTTCCCTTTGACTTGTGCCATTTCTTATCTCAATAAACTTCTATTCATGCCCATCTCCACGTTCCATTCTTCACTATCCTTCTACTTTATTCCTTCCTCAGACTCCCACTGAACAAACCAATCACACACACAGAGAGATGGGTAGAGCTCCTTGCTGTGACAAGGCTAATGTAAAGAAAGGGCCATGGTCACCAGAAGAAGATGCAAAGCTAAAGGACTACATAGAGCAACATGGCACCGGAGGGAACTGGATTGCCCTTCCACAAAAAGTTGGTAAGTGCATAGTGAGCTAATGATGGCTATGCAAGGATCTTGCTACTCCTTTGTGTTTGTGTTCCTGATTGAGTTTGTTTATCGCAGGTTTGAAAAGATGTGGCAAGAGCTGTAGATTAAGGTGGCTTAATTATCTTAGACCCAATATTAAGCATGGTCAATTTTCAGATGCTGAAGATGAAATAATCTGTAGCCTCTTTGCTAGCATTGGAAGCAGGTACGTACACTTCTTTCACACAATTTCCACATCCTCTCTCTCACTTGTCAGAGGCTCTATTAAACCGTACAAATAATTTCCAATTGAAGAAACAATCGAAGGGATACATTAAGCATATTTTAGTATGTTTTTCGTTTTAACTTTTAGGAAATAGTACAGATATGATGTGTACTTTGATTTTAGATGTAGTGCATCAGTTCATGCATTCCAATTTAGATCTGCTATAAATGTCAGTACGTTTCTTAGTGGGAAGACATTTTCACTGAGCGCAGGTGGTCCATAATAGCGTCTCAGCTTCCAGGGAGAACTGACAATGATATCAAGAACTATTGGAACACCAAGCTTAAGAAGAAAATGATGGCCATGAATCCTTCTCCCCAGAGGAAGCCTCGTCAAATGACCCTTTTATCTATCTTTGAAAGCTCAACACCATCTTCATCACCATTGTCATTCAGAGACAACAGCAACTCATACTACCATCCACACGGTTCTTTCACCGGCGTCGGCTCCTTCTCCTACTCTTCAAGTCTTCTGAGTGGAAACAACTCTTCTGCTTCTGCTGATTCCTTCTTTCAAGCACAAGAGAGTCTCATGGACCCCACCCAGAAGTGCCAATTCAAAGATAGCAGCAACAATAGTATGTTTGTGTTCGGTGGTGAAGCCACAGCCACCAGTTGCAGCTCTTCTGATGCGAGCTGCAACAATCAGATCAGTCAAGTCATGGAGCCAGAATTTAGTGAGGCAAGTTTTGTGGAGCAGATAGGTGTTGCTGATAATCACCTCTACAGTGGGGTGGAAAATACTACTCACAAGTTGATGATGTTCTCCAGTGCTGGCAGTGCTAGTGTTAGTGGGTGGACAGACAAACAAAATGGATTGTGGGAACAAAATCCATTGGATTATGGTCTCGAGGAAATCAAACAGCTAATTAGCACTAATAACAGCTGCAACAACTTTTTGTTTGATGATAAGAAGACAGAAGAAAGGGTCACGTATTACTGATGCTGACTCTGGTTAAAAATTAAGAAGATCTCAGACTTGTGACTTGGACTGAGTTTGTTTGTGCCTTTTGTGGGATATGGGTGTTTAGTTTTTTACTTTCTAGTATTGAGTATAACAACTTTCTTTGTTTCAAATTACATTGTAAAAGCTTCCTTTTTGCAGTTACTTTGCCAAGGCAACCCTACCCATTCAAACCATAGTGATGTCCTAAAAATGAACCCTGTAATCCCTTTATCTTCCAAACATCATAAAGAGGCTTTAGGGTTGCAGCAGCAGTCCATTAATATTTTTCGTGCATAGCATGCATTATCTATTATTATATGTCACATTTTTTTCTTATAAAGTCAATCATGCACCTAAAAGCACAAAGACCAAAGTGCTTATTGCCTACTAAACAACAATAATTTATCCTCAGCTCTTATCATAAATTTTATGGTCATATAATGTAAGTTTAAGTAGCCAATGCTCAATCATTGAAGTGTTCATTATAAGATTATGATGGCCACATAAAGTTAGCTATTGAAGTTTCTTGTAAATTGGAAGATGTTACAGTCACGTATCTTCCTTTTATTAGGAACTAGTACTGCTTCTATAATTCACTGGCGGTCCTTGGTATCTGATTAGGACAAGAGATGAAAGGAGTACAGGTAGGACAAGAAGTATACAAATGAAATACGAAAAGTGCTTAATTAAGAGTGCTGTATGAGTTTAATTTGACATGTATTGTACGTTGATGGGGGATTGTGATGTGTTTGGACACGTCAATGATCAGGCCAAAACCATATATGATGAGAAGAAAATCACTTCACTAGCTAGTGTTATTATAAACATGTGAAACTTGCTGGTTCTATATAATGATGATGATGGTGATATACTGGGATCCCATAATTGAGGTAAACATGGCCAATCTAGGGATAGCATTTTTATTGCGTTTTGTTTAATTAATTATCTTGAAGTTTCTTAGTACTTTCGCACATGGTTTAACAATCATCAATATAAGAAGACATAATACATCACCTCCAACATAATATTTTTTTTTTTAAAAGACCTTAGGATTAGGACTTGCAGTTTTGGTATGAAAGTGAGTTATATATAAAAAAATACAACTGGGAGAACAGAGATATTAAAGATTATATTTAACTAAAGTATGCATGCATTATTCAACTGATAAAAAAATGAGTGTGGAAAATGACTCCATTTGGTAAATAGTTAGAAGATAATAGATTAGTTTAATTTTTCCAATGGAAGTATAGAAGACAATAAGCATTGACCTCTTCCACCATTTTTGTTTGCTTCCCTCCCTCAGATAATATGCAGGGATTAAAATATGATAGAAGTGCCATAAAGCAATATGGGAACGAGGGTTTCTTTGAAGGATATTTTCTAGTGGAGTGTGCAAATGTCAAATTATATAGCCAATCTTTGCCACAAAAACTTCCACTGTGATTAGTATATTCTTGCTTTCATGTGAACTGGTTTTCCCAGTTGCTTTAAATTTTCGTATTTCTTAACACACAAGGATAAATAAGTTTTCAAATAGTTGGACTTTCAGATGTTTCCTTAAAAAGAGAGTTACCCATTCAACAAGTGTCAATATATATCGTTATCCACAAAAATATTAATTTTAGTGATTTGAAATTATTATAGTTCTCGTTAATCCATATGTTCACATATGTAAATATTTTTGTCCTAAGTTAAAATCTATAAGTCAATTTAGACTTTCAAAGTTCTTTTTTTTTTTATGGATTAATTTTAGTTGAATCCTCCTTTTTTGCACTCAACTCCTTAAAATTAGTATTTTAGTAAAGGTTAAACTGTGGAAAATATGTATAAATGAAATACTAAATTTTTTTATTGAGATGAAATTTCTATAGTCTTTTTGTTAGACTCTTTTCTTTCATATCAATTTCAAAAAAATAATTAATTAAATAATAACTTTGAACTAGTTAATAGTTGTTCTCTCTCTTGCAATAACTCTTGAAAGAAAATGTGTTAGTATGGTTCTCCTTCATGTTTATTGACCGCCATCAATGATTTGATCCTCCTAACATATAGTTGGTAGTGCAGGTCAACTATTGCATTCTTTATCGTTACTTTTCAGTAATGAATTTTGGACATAATCTGAAAATCATACTGGTATGAAACCTTCCAAAGGTACAATAAACATATACCAAATCTCAAAAGATGGCATATAAAACTAATAATTATGATAGAAGAAGTTGTTTTTACCATGTTTTAATTTAATTTTTATAGATTTTATTATGTCATATAGAAAAATCTTATAAAATTCATATATATCTTATTATTATGACTTAGTATATGATTCTTGTAATAGAGATCCAACAATGTAAAACGTTGAATTTATAAACTTTTCTTATTGTTGAACAATTCCCAAAGATCATTAGAGTTTACGAGTTTACAGGCTATGACTAAATAATATTGGTATAAGGAAAAAATTTAGAAGACTTAATGTAGTTTTACTCAATAATTTTTAATTTTTTGAATTGTAAAATTATTTATCAATATTTTATAGTCAGTTAATTAGAATAATTCATTAAATAGACAAGACTTTAACTTGTTTAATTTATTATGTCAAGTGATATTATACAAATTTTAAGTTATTAAAATTTTAAAGTATTTATTTTATAAGTAATTGTTACAATGTTATTAATTATATTTTAGAAATGATATAATATTTAAAATACAATCTATTAATGTAGTTTAATCTATTTGTTAAATTCTTTTAACAGATCTTCTCAAAAATTTCTTGATTTAATAATAAATCAAGAGTTTTATTTTTCGGATTCAAATAAAAAGAAAATAATTTCATATCATCACATGTATCTAATCAATACTCAATAAAAGGAAAAAAAATATAATTAAAATTACCTCACAAACAGTATACTCAATTATTAATTTTAATTACGGATATTATTTCATAACTTTCATAACAAAGAAATTGAATTGTGCAATTATAATATATAGTGAAGTAAAAAAATTTAAAAAAGAATAACAGTATTTTGGTTTAGCCTTGTGCAACAAAACATGTCTACATCCTGATCATGCTTATATATTTTTAGTAGAAATATAATATAATATTGTAATAAAAATAAATCATAGAACATTCATTTGCACATTACTTTTTTATCTGTTGATTGTTAATAGTTTATTTTGAAAATTACTATTTTCTTTAATTATTATTTTCAAAGTTTAAGGCAATATTAGATACTCTTTAATACTCTTATCATTTACTTATTTTTTAATTACTTTACGATGCAGATGAAAAGAGTAAACTAAAAAATATCTTATAGTAAATATTTTATTAAAATTAAGAACATTTATTATAATTTTAGCTTTAATTTTATATCTGGACACTACATATTAAAACAATAAAAATGTTTGAATGAAAGTCTTTCTACTAAACAAGTGTTATTAAACATAAGTATGTTGATTAAGGAGGACTAAGAGTTTATCTATTATAGAAGTTTCATGATTAAGAGCTAAATTTTACAAAATTTTATTTATTGCAATATGTTCCAGAAATTCAGTATCCAAAGTTGTAGTCTTCAATAATTTGAATGGGCACCTAAGAAATTAAATTTCCAGGGACCAGTTCATATTTTGAGTTTAAGTTATTGTGTCGATGACGACGTGGTCCAATAATAAAAACTAACATTCACACCACTTTTTCTGAAAAAAAAAAAAAAAATTAAGGGAAGAAATAAAGGAGAAAAAAGTTCGCACTTTACAGGGTTCTCAATTAATGAACACTTTAATTACCAACACCCGTTACCTAATAATCTACTTCTATTCAACCTTCTTATTCGTTTCTTCTTCAAATCCAATAGACATTTCGTTTAAAAGAAATACATTTGTGATAATAGTTAAGATATATTATGTAACAATGAATCATGCATTTTTTTAATGAAAATACTCATTTTTAATTTTTAGAGTTTTTTTTTTGTTCATACATTTTTTTTATTATCTCTGAAATATATAAGTATTAAATACACACTACCTATTTTCAATATATGTTTTTAATATTTTTAGACGATTTTAGCTTTTTGCTAAATTTTCAAATAAAATAGTGAGAAGCTGAGTAATAGAATCCAAGTTCTTCAAATTTTGTTTTGGAAAAGATTAGGTTAACATTTGTCTCTATATTTTTTAAATATCCAAATTTTAGTCCCTATATAACTAATACAGTTTTAGGATTTATGAGATATATAAAAACAAAGATGAATTTTTAAAAGTCAGGATATAAACCAAAATTGATAAAGTTTTTAAAGACAACAAAAACCAATAAGTTATTCGATCTTTATATATATTATTACATTTTTTATAAAAATAGGTTTCAATTTACAACTGAAAAAGTTATATTTTTTTCTTTTTAAGTCCAGTTTAGGTTCCCATATTTGGTCTAATTTATTTAATTTGGCCATTTACTTTTCTTTTCAAAATTTTCTTCTAAAATTTTTAGCCAGTTCAATTTTCTGACTTTTTATGTTTATATTTTTCTCTAAAGTTTACTTTTCCCTTAAGTTAGATTCATGCTTATTCTAAATCTTACAAATCACCGCTACTAACTTTTAATAGTTTGTCACAAAGTATCATGTGAACACACCCTCATCCTTTTTTCTTTTTTTCTTTTCAAGCACCTAACAACGATAGGAAAGTCATTAGTATTGACCAAATCTTACATCTGTCATTATTAATCATCTTTATCATATTATACTTACATTAAATGTGAAAACGTCTTTTAAATCAACACCAAAATCTAAATGGAGTAAAGTTAAAGCAAAGCTTCGTAATGAAAAATAAGTAAGAAAAGTGAAATTATCTAACAAAGAGTGTCAGCATTCATATAAAGAATGTCAAGCAAATTTTTCTACAGGGCAAGCAATGTGAACATGGAAATAGGGTTATAACTTTTTTTTTTTTCTGTGTGTGAGAGGATAGT
>Ga0209489_106381_pt1 | contig 19043 bp, 14 predicted proteins | sample SiratrowhiteBW_FD_187527 | JGI IMG/M metagenome (GOLD analysis project Ga0209489, IMG submission 187527) | Root nodule microbial communities of legume samples collected from California, USA - Siratro white BW (SPAdes) (version 2) | ecosystem: Host-associated > Plants > Roots > Nodule | place...
TTCTCATTAGGGAGTGTGTATTGTACTCCCTTTTTGATGAACTTTTGAGTATATCTTTTTTTTTCTTATTTTTTTTTGTCTTCTTTTTTTTTATTTTTCATTTTTTTTTTTTTTTTTTTTTTTTTTTTTTTTTTTTTTTTTTTTTTTACATCGATACATTGTAGTATAATTTTAACATATTAAGAAAAAATATTTTTTATACACTAGAAAATTACCATTATTTATTATTATAAATGTTATAAATATTTAAAACATGAAATTTGTTAACCTAAGATTTTTTATATTTTCGGTATTATTGTCTTAAATATTTATGATCATTATTTATAGTTATCATTATTAAAATAATTTTATGAATTGAATTAATTTTGCAAAATATTTTTATTTATTATATATATATATATATATATATATATATATATATTCTTTTATTGAACGCTAGTTAATCAGTTTTGAATAAAAGAACAATTATAAGAAAATTGTCAAATAAATTTTAATTCAAAAGAAACTTTAACATAAAAAGATAAAAGATTATTTTTTGAGTTAGAGTAGTGTTTTTTTTATAACATTTTACTTTTAATTTAAAAGTAGCTTGTAAATTAAATACGAGTCATACAAGTAATAATTTTTTTTTTTTTTTAACTTTAATCTAGAAACAACCTCAAAACTGAATGTGCCATACAAAGTACGAACTGATTTTTTTTTTAAGATACAGTTAATTTCCAGATACCAATTAACAGTTTTACCAAATCTCGGTAAAATGAGTCATATTTTAATACGCAAGACCAATGCCAACAGAGTGGTGATCCGTTAATACACTATTCATCTTATACATACATTCATTTCACATTTCTATATATTATTATTTTATTATTTATATAATATTTTATTAAATAAAATAGTGTTAAATGAGTGTAATAAATGCACAGTAGTGCTTAAAACGTGATTTCTGATACCAATAATCCTTATCTACGTATATTTATTTAAGTGAAGTGACCCTAAAGTCATTGGTGATTTACAAAATTTGAGCCAAACATATAATTGCAGGAAGAGTGCCACCAATAAGGTGAGTGCTAGAAAAAGTATTTCTATCACACTCACTCGATTCTATTCTAGGGCTTATTTTATTCAACTCATGAAAACATAATAAGGTCCAAAACACAACATTGAACCACTATTTAGTACCTCTGCCACAAGTACACACACAAAGGAATATATGTCAAGCATCACCGTGTCCTAAAAGCGCCAAAAGCATTTTCTCATAGTCACCAGTGGTGTCCTTGGCAACGGCACGTTCAAGAGGGACACTGTTCCTCCTTTGATACTCATCTCCAATCATTTTCAAATCAACTTCGGCCCTCGTCGCCACCACTCTTGTAAGGTCTTCTTCATTGGTTCCTCGCCCGTTGATAGCCAAACGAACAACCTTCGCAAAGTACTTCTCTGGATGGATCAAGCACTTCGCAGTTGCTCTTAGTAAAGCCAGGAACTCATCCTTTGGATCAGCCTTCAGATCCTGCAATGCAACATTGCCTCACAAAATGCATATCAGTCTAAACAGGTTCCATAAAGCCAATGGGGAGCTGCCAAACTTCAAGGCTAAGCAAGGAGTGAGGTGCATAACTCAGATACATTGTTTCTTTTCCACATATTTGAAGAGTCACAAAAGGGAGAAAGAAAGGAAAGTAATATAAGGAATTAGAGTACTGCAAGATGAGCTTTGTTACCTTGTTGATATCTTTTCCAAATTCATCTTTGTAGTGATTAAAAGCAGCATTAAGCTGTGCTCTGCTCCTTGTAGCGAAAATCCTGATGAAGTCGTCATCGTTATAAGTCTTTTTTGAAATCTTGTCATGCAGCAATTTTGCCTCAGTTTTTGCCAAGTGCAAGTCGACCTCATCTCCTTCATATCGATAAGAACTAACCAGAAGTACTAGGAGCTAAAGAAAAACAAATGTTAGCTAATTTTGCCCTCTTGAAGTGAGAGAGAGTGAGAGAAAAACTAAATTATATTAAGGAAAACTGCAAACATTGTTCAAAATAAGTCTTCATGACAGATACAAACAATTTCAGTTCAACTTTGGAAAAGTACGACTGAAGAGTCTACATCTTCTAATGGGAACATCAAAATAATTAGACCGAACAAAAGGTTTCATTGTTCCAATGCAGTTGAGGCTAATCAGCAGTCGCAGCCCACATTTCATTGAGATACAATTTAGTTCTCATCAGTTATATTCAATCATTCATTAATTTTTTTATCCCATCACCAATACAAATTGAACATAATGCATGAACCCCCAAAACATTAAATAATCTTTGGTCTATCCAAACAAATTGACCAAGACATTGTAGGAACCGATAGATGGTGACAAAAACAAATAACATTCCATGTCAATATACAATTTACTTGCTAACTATTTATATTTATATCCAGAAGAATTCATCCAGGTCATGGCGGTGGAAGGAAAGAGATGAAGATGCAAGAGGAAGGAAGGGGAAGAAAGCGGAACAAACCACTCTGCAATGCTCAATGGATAATAGGGATGACGTGTGGAAGATGACATTCGAAGGGCATTCGTACAAAGGAAAAGAAGAGGAAGAAAAACTTTAACCGTCATAAAGCTAGCAAAGGACAAAGCATATCTGAAACGGTAGCAGAAAGCAAGTATGATGGGATTAAAAAATGAACCAAATTGTGAAAAATTACCAAAAGAAAACCAAAGAAGTCCGGATGCAACAAGAATTGAGTACAATAAAGGAGTCACAACGCAACTGCCAAACAAAGCGGGCCTCGAGTGCTTGCGAGCCATGTAGTTTTGGACTTTAATATCCAAAGTTATTGATGGATCAAGAAGTCAATGTACTTGTTGCGAGGGAGGCCAACAACATGCTTGCAAAAGTCATCAATTTCCATCACTTGTGTCGCACAACAACATCCAACCCGACTTGACGGGACACGCCACAAAGCCGCCCATGATAAGCAACAATTTTCTGTTGGATAACCCAACAGTGAGAAGACAATGTATCAGAGAAGTGGTATAATCAAGGGGCCAATTGACTTCAATCCGAGCACATCAACGAGGGAAAGTAGCTTGAATCAGAGGAAGATGACATCAAGATGAAAAGGAAATCAATGAGGTTACCTTGTATTGAACTTATTCATAATACTCCAGATGACTGCATTGGGAACTATAACAAGTTGATTTGTCTAAATGATGAGAAAAATGAAGCTCGAAAGATATGGGAAATTGCTACTGAGATGGTAATCATAATGAAGATGAAGAGGCTATGATATGTAGATAATTAAATATGGAAACAAGAGATAGAGAGGAAGCTGGTAGGGAGGGAAATACAAAATGTAATTCATGAAGATCATGTCATACAATGTAAGGGGATTAGGGGAGGATCAAGTGGAAGTCTATTAAAAATGTAGTGGTAAAGGAGGAGGTGAAAATTATGTGCTCACAAGAAACAGAAAAGAGGTGATCACCAAGGAGTTATGTCAAATGCTTTGGGGAGATTATGGGATGCAACCCTCAATAAATTCACCGGGGAGATTGCTTTGCGTATGGGTAAGAATTATTTTGAGATGATTACAACATTTCAAGGAAGTTGCTTACCAGGATAGAAGGGGTGTTGAAGGAGAATGGGATGAACATTTTCATTGTTACCCATGTGACTGTCAAGGGAAAAGAAAGTTATTGAATGAATTAGAGGAACTAAAAAATAGTAGTCACAACATAATATGGTGCCTTGTGGGGGACTATAATTGCACAAGGAGACCGTCTCAAAGATAAGGTAAGGGGAAAAGTGAAAATGATTAATTGGGGAAAGTAGAAAATTAAACCGCTTTATTGATGAAATGGAGATGGAAGACATCCCAATTGTTGGAAGGAAATTCACATGATATAAACCAAAAGGATAGATGAAGAGTAGAATTGATAGAGTGATGGAGACAAGGGAGTGGTTAGATAACTGGCAAGGAAATGCACAATAGGTTCTACAAAGATGATGTTCCTTTATTATTAAAAACCTCATACTTCTAGACTGCTGGTTTGAAGACAGGAGCTTTCTAAACATAGTGTGAGAGACATGGACAAGGCTACAAGGGCGGGGAGGATTAGTATTGAAGGAAAAGTTAAAGGCATTGAAAAGGAAGATCAAATGGTGGAGTAAAGAATGCTTTGGGGATTCAAGGAAACAACAAGAGGAAATTGTGAAAAGGAGTTGAATAATTTGGAGAACAAAGGTGAGGGAGTGATACTAAGAGAAGAAGAATTGGAGAATAGAATTAGACTATGAGGAAAAGTTTGGGAGGAGGCCTACCACAATGAGTCCATATTGAGACAAAAGAAAACTAGAATCAAATGGCTAAATCAGGGTGAGTATATCATTTTTCCATCAATTAGAGGAGGAAGAAAAATATGATTAGGGGTTTGCACATTAAGGATGGGTGGAGTGAGGAATGATGAAAAGAGAAATAAGGGGTTAAAGAATTCTTCTACAAGAAATTTAGTGAAGAAGCTTGGGAAAGGCCAAAATTAGACGCAGAGGAGTTTCGAAGTACAACTAATGAAGACAAATAAATATTGGTGGGTAAGTTTGAAAAAAGTGAGGTTAATTTAAAAGTTCAAAAAAGTAGCAGTAGGAGATTGTGCTAGTTCACAGCGTCCTGATAGGTTTAATTTCAACTTCATTAAGTCTTTTTGGGAAGAAGGGATGTATCATACCTTTTGGAGGATTTCCATAATAACAAGATTCTTCTAAGAGGGAGTAGCACATCTTTCATTGCCTTAATCCCAAAGGTGGAAGATTCAAAAGGTTTGGGGAGTATGGACCAATCTCATTGGTAGGATGTGTGCATAACATAGTCTCAAAAGATTTTGCAAGAAGACTTAGCTATTAAGGTTCTCCATGGGGTGATTGATGAAAGGCAAAGTGCTCATTTGGGAGATAGACACCTCTTACAAATTATACTGGTGGCAAATGAGGTGTTGGATGAGATGAAGAGGAAGAAGAAAAAGTGTCTTGTTCTCAAAGTAGACTATTGGATAGTTAGTGTATACGGTGAGAACAATGAGATTTTATGATAGATGGATCATGTGGATAAAAGGGTGTCTTGTATCTAGCTTAATTTCAGTCTTGGTCGATGGGAGTCCAACAGGGAATTTAGCATACAAAATGGCCCCTAACAAGGTGATTAGTTGGTTGCGTTCCGTTTCAATATTTTAGAGAAGGATTAAGTGACTTAATAAGACAAGCTTGTTCTGAGTGAAAATAGGAAAGTAGGGGGAATGTGAATGATATTGTCTTCTTTGAGGAGGACAACATGGCAAACGTACTTATCATTACGAACATTTTAAGATGCTTTGAGATGGTGTCTGGTTTGAAGGTTAATTTCTTTAGAAGTAAGTTTGGAGCCTTAGGAGGAGTAGATTCCTTAAGTGTGGAAAGGTGTGCAAACATGTTGAATTGCAAATTACCATCGTTTCCTTTATCATATTGGTGCTAATCCAAGGAAGGAGGAGCCATGGGAGGAGATACTTAATAAATTTACAAGAAGGGTGTCCTTGATTAACTCATTACTTACTCCGCTTCCATTGTCCTTTCTCTCTTTTTTCTAAAATGTCACAAGGTGTTATAAAAGAGTAAGACTGCTAAAATGGAACTTTTTATGGGGAGGTGAGGAGGGGAGTAGATAGATTGCACGGGTGAAGTGGGAAAAAATCTGTTCTACCAACTAGGAAGGTGAAGTAGGTATTAAAGATATTGAGATGTTTATGGAGGTCTTGCTACCTATGTAGAGTTGGCAACTACTAGATCACAGAAGAAGTTGGGGTGTAATTGCGGACTCAAAATATGGTGGCTGGAGAGGGTTAATTAGGAAGGGAGGAGAGAGATGGGAAAACCTCGGTGTATGGTGTGGTTGAGAGATTTACGAAAGGTTTGTGGTGGGGCAAATCAAGACAAATGGTTGAAAGCATGACGTAAAGTTGGGTTGGGGAAGGTGAAAGCATAAAATTTTGGGAGAATACAGGTGAAAAGTTAGCACATAAATATGACAATTCCGAACAACAACACATAATAATCGAAAGTAGGGAAAATTGATAGGAATATAAGTGGGTGTGCAATTGAGGTGGCATCGTCATTGAATTGAGTGGGAAAGAAAATTACTAAAAAACTTGATGAATGACACGGCTAAGGTAAATTTATTGCTAGGTCACAATGGATGGAAATGGTTAACAAAACAATCAGGTGTCTTTACGGTAAAATTGGCTTACATAGTTATTCATGCATTGAAGTATGAAGTTCTCAAACGAAACACTGCAACTCATATGGGATTTTAAAATCCCACCAAATGTCCCCAGATTGTTGGTAACGGAGATTAGAAAGTAGGAATATAGACCTAGGAGCATACCTAGGAAATGGAACAGTAACCAATATAGGAATAGTGAGAAGACCCTATGTATTGTTTGTAACCAATTAATAAGCACTACTGAGAACCAATAATAACAAGACTCTAAAATGTTTATTTCCAATAATAACAAGGTTAGGCTCAAGAATCAGCACCTTACGGAAGTCCCCTGTTGTGTGATGTGCAACATCCTCCTCAAGAGACTTCTTATAACGAACATGGTAAGCCTTCCTCGTAGCAAGCAATTGTTCAGACGACCTAGCGCAGGCTATTTCCACCAGAACCCGATTGCTTGAACTCCACTTTTTAGCAGCCTCGTTTGCCAAAAATGCATCGCGTTCAGCAGAATCAAGTGTCCAAAGATGAACCAGCCTCTGGTGAGGAGAAAATTCAAAGTGCATATCAGTTTCAAACACACCAATAAAAGAGTCTGTTGAATGGTACAAATACACTTTTCATCACTTTTTACATTATTATTAGAGACCTCCTTTCCTTTAAAGAGAACCCAACATGTGGTAAATGATCCACTGAATAGGTCAAACGATACACGATTATTGAGAAAATTGTGTAATTATCAGAAAAACTATATTCCTGCTCTTACCTCAAAATCGCTGGTGAGTTCTTTGTCCAAGACCTTGAGGAGATCTTCTCCAAAGGTCTGGGCATAAGTTTCTCGAATAACCTTCCTCTGACCAGCATGTCTATGAGCCAAGATGGATATGATCAACCCCTCATTAGTCCCCCAACCTACAATTACATTTGGTAAATTCAAAACTCATCAAAAGTCACATCAAAACAAAACCAATCTATAACCCACAACAAATCACAATCTATAAACGGCATGATTTTGTAATAACTTGGAACAACATGATCATAAAACATGATTTTGAATTAAATAATTTCGACATCAGATTATCATGTATCACTTGAAAAGTCTCGGATTAACTACTCCTATTTAATTAATAAAGTGCAGATCGTTAAAATTGAAAACATGAATTGAAGAATGGAACCTGCGAAGGCTTTTCGGAGCTGCTCACAGTCATCAGCAGCAGAGGGAACAGATTGAGGCACCTTCAACGTGGACATTGTTGTTTCACTTTTTTAAGCACTCTCTGCTCTGTTTTGTAATATGTTGTCGGAATGAAACAACTGAATTATTATTATATGTGTCCAACATGCAATTATGTGGAAGCGCAAATACCTGTTTCTTGACTTCCCTACGCCACATCTTATCCTCATTTCGCGCTTCTCCTTTTCAACTCAAATGCCTTTGGTCAATACAATGCTTCCATTAATGGATGGATGGAGAGTGATGATGAGAAAATGCCAAAATTTTGTGCTGCATGCTGGTCAGAACGTGCCAAATGGGTTGCAAATTTCCAATGTCACACAACTTTCTCTGTCTCAGAATATAGGTCTTAGTTACTAATTAGAAAATGGTTAATGGGTTTGTTTTTTATTAATTGCTTTCTTTTGTTGACTTATTTAAATTGTATATAAATATAAGATTATTTATTCTTTGATTTTTGGGTTAGGGATATTTCTGATAGCAAAAAATAATTCTCTTTTAGACTCAGAATATATAATTCTCAATTTCTGAATTTTTTGGGAAAAGTTATCTTTCTATCTTAATTCTGAACATTCGCTTTCTCTTATGAGATGTCCGATTCCAATTTCAACTCTTCTTCAATCATGCAATTCTAAAATATTTACTAAATGATTTTCAGAAATTACTTTGCTTTTTTATCTCACTAACATTTGTTTTTATTTTAAAATTTTTAACCTTTAGACGATAAAAATTATAAAATATATGAAAATTATTACAATGAGAGATTTAAACCTATTTTTTCATGAAAGAGTTTATCAAAAAACATAATCAAATTTTATTAGTTTAAATTATTAAAAACTATGAAAAAAGTTTATATGAGTAACGCAACATTCAACGAACATAATATTAGGTTAAACATCAATTTACACGTTAACTAAAATTCTTAGTAATAATATTTTTAAGGTTATTCTTAGTAATAAAATCCTGTTTTAGATTATGTTTTTGCAGGTTGATTTATGAAGAAAGGTTTCTAAAGCTGAGATCTAGTGCACACAAGCCTGTGGAGTGTTTTGAAGTGTTAAGGCCTCATGGCTTTCGTGTTCTGTTTCCGAGAACCAGTGCTTGATGGTGGGAGAAAATTTTTGTAATTTATTAATATTTTTTAAGATCTAGGTATATCCCATTAAGATAGATTAATAATATTTTTTATTCTTGTTAGTTATTATGTTATGCATTATGATTACCATAATACATACAAATATTAAGAAATTTTTTTGGGTAAAATTGATATGGTTTTTTACTTCAATAAATTATATTAACTATAGTTTTTATTTGTAATAATAACTATATAAATGAAATCACAAAATATAAAAATAAATTTATAAATTTTATAAATTTAATTCACTTGTTAAGTTGGGTGGTAATTAGGTGGAGAATGTTAAAAAATAATATCAAAGGCTACGTATAGATAATAATTAATATGAAGAGTAAGTTAAGGTCAAAGAGGAAGTACAAAACCAATTTATGGCAAGATTTAGTGTGGGTAATGTTAAAGTTAGGCTACATAACATACATTTTCTTAAAAATACTGAACCCGAGCACTTATACTAAAGAAATAACTGAGAAAAAAAGTAAAGGTATGGGACTCTAATGGGTTGAAAAATCTAGTATTGAACGATTTTAACTTTAACATCTTAAAGTAGTCTTGGGAAACCTAGAGTGGTGAGGAAGTTATCTTAGTAGGAAGCATTTGAAAGATAGTCTAAAAAAAGCCTTGCATAGAGGCTGAAAAAAGTTTGATCATGTCATAGATCCAAAACAATCAAGCCGTAAGAAAATTAAATGTATATCATTTTTAAAGTTAATTTTGAAAAGACTAACGATAGAATGATACAATCAACTGGGAATTTCTATTTTACATTATGGAAAGTATGGGGTGAACTTTAAAGGGACAAAATGGATAATGGGGTGTCTAGAATAATCATCCGCATCTATTCTAGTAAATGGCAGCCCAACACTAAAATTAAGGGACTTAGACAAGGGGACATAGAGAGGAAAGGCGTGTTAGATAAATTGAAATTAGGGAAAGATAAAATTGGTATTAATCGTATTGCTCTTCGCAGATGACATCATATTTATGTTAAAAGTGTAGCCACTACTAAGGTTATTTTGAGGTGTTTTGATATGACATAAGGCTTGAAAGTTAATTTGTATAAAAGCAAACTAGAAGGGATTGGGATGGACTCATTATCATTACATAGATTTTCCACAATACAGAGTTATAGCATCATGAACATACCATTTACATATCTAGAGTCCATATAGGAGGAAATCGTTTTAGAAAGGATTTTTGGAAGGACATGATAACAAAAAAAAAGAAAAGAAATTATCAAGGCGGAAAGGTAAATTCATATCTATGATAGGAGTTAGCTTTATAAAATCTATTATATTTGCAATGGATTTGTTTCTTATGTCAATCTTTAGAATGCCTACATGAATGCCTATTTATAAAGGATTTAACATACTGCAATCAGGCACTCTTAGGTTTATAATATCTTATTTTTGTGAAAATGTGTGTAGAATCATTTATAATAAACTATCTAACTATAACACATTACGCCTCTTATACGGGTTTTGAAGGATCTTCTTCGAAATATTTATTGTTGGGTCTTTGATCTCGGTCTTCGACTTTTAATTGAGAGGCGAAGTATGTTGGTATTCTATCGAGCATTCGGTACTGATCTTAGTGAGGTCTTGGCTCTTAGCCTTATTCTGATGATTCAATCTTAGCTTTCAGTGGAGGCCTTAACACTTGAGTACACTTGAGCAACAAAATTCGATCATTTATTGATGTGGTGGAGGTCTGAGCTCTTACTCACAAGGAAATATTGATCTTCTATCAATGTCACGATGCTTTTTATATTCTTAGGAATCTTATATTATTGTCTTTTTCTTTAGCCCATAACTAGTCGATCTTTGGGTCCCGACCAAATTGGAAAGTCGGTCTTGTTATAAAAGGATGATGGGGTTGTTGTGTTAACCTTCTATCCAAATATGGACTTTTACTTATGATGTGGAGTTGGCAAGTCAATTTTCTACGGAGGAATACTGTAAAAGGTTTTTCGATACTCAAATTAATATTCAGTGATAGGAGACTTTGAGAGCTTATTAACATTGTATCTTTCATCGTGTACTCATATCTATAAACAACCACATACTTTGTTAGTAATGTATCCGGATTATTATAATTTTCTAGATTAATTCTAACAATACAAGTAAATCGATTATAATATTAATAAATATGACATAGAAAAATTACATTATCTTATGTTACAGAAGAATCTACCTGTTATTATTTCTTATATGGGAGAGAGATATAAATAGAGATAAAAATCCTAAACAAAAGGTCAAAGAAGTAAATTCGGATCAAACATCACAACCTCCACCTTCTTGCGAATCTCATCATTCTTCACAATGGTATGCTTGAGCACAACATCCTTGAATTTCAAATAGCCAACTCATCAAAAGTGACATCTCTTGAAATAAGAAATTTAGAAGATGCTGGACACACTAGTAGAAAAATACCCTTCGTCGTCGGTTCTGAAAGGCTTTTTTCGTCGGTTTTCGACCCGACGTTGACCCAGGAGATGTTGAATCAGACGTCGGTTTAACAACCGACGTGGTGATTGGACTCACTACGTCGGTTAAGACAAGTAAACCGACGTGGTGATTAACATAATAAGTTATTTCAGAAGAAGCACCATGTCGGTTTTATTCCAAAACCGACGTGGTAAAGAGAACGCCTACGTCGGTTAGGTGCCCAAAAACGACGTAGGTGTTATCAAGTTCCTTATCTACGGCCGTACGGGCTGGATTGGTGGCATCCTCGGCACCCTCTGCCAGGCCCAAGGCATCCCCTTTCAGTGCGCCTCCAGCCGTCTCGAGGACCGGGCCTCCCTCGAAAAGGACATAGCCCAGGTCAAGCCCACCCACGTATTCAACGCCGCTAGAGTCACGGGCCGGCCCAACGTCGACTGGTGCGAGTCCCACAAGGTGGAGACCATCCGAACCAACGTTGTCGGAACCCTCACTCTCGCCGATGTCTGCCGCGACCACGGCCTCCTCCTCCTCAACTACGCCACCGGTTGCATCTTCGAGTACGATTCCGCTCATCCTCTCGGATCCGGAATCAGCTTCAAAGAAGAGGACACTCCCAATTTCATCGGTTCCTTCTACTCTAAGACCAAGGCCATGGTTAAAGTCTAAAATTTTTCACACAGATCAATTTATATAATATTTCTAGATCTGGTTTTTACTATTGATTGCCTTACCTGGTTTCGGCAGGTAGAGGATTTGCTTAAGAACTACGATAATGTGTGTACCTTGCGAGTGAGGATGCCTATCTCGTCCAATTTATCGAATCGGCGCAATTTCATCACGAAGATCACTCGATACGAGAAGGTTGTGGACATTCCAAATTCCATGACTATATTGGATGAACTTCTTCCAATCTCCATTGAGGTGGCGAAGAGGAATCTAACTGGGATCTGGAACTTCACGAACCCTGGAGTGGTTAGCCACAATGAAATTCTGGAGATGTACAAAGAGTACGTTGACGCAACTTCACCTGGAAGAACTTCACTATGGAGGAACAGAGTGTGTGTGTGTGGTGTGTTCCCTAATTTTAAATTTTTTCCCTAATTTTTTCCAATTTGCCATACAGCATGCACTACGTCAGTTTTGAGGCCGTAACCGATATAGTGGACAACAATCCCACGTCGGTTTTGGCCTCTTAACCGACGTGGGATTCACGCGTCTCCTGAAACTTTTAAAAATTTGAATTTTTCTTTTTTATAAATAGGTCAATGACGGTTGTTTGTGCCAACCGACGTGGGATTGTTCATTTATTTACAAAAATACCACCGCGTCTCTGACTACATCGTTTGCCTGTTTAACCGTCATAAAAAAGAGACGTTAAAGCCTATTTTTCTACTAGTGACACCACACCTTGTACCCCTTCACATTCATGGGATACCTAACAAAAACACCCTTCTTTGCTCTTGCTTCCAACTTTCTTTCATTTACATGAACATAAGCGGGACAACCAAACACCCTCAAGTTTGAATAATCTGCCGGCTTACCCGATCATACTTCTTCTGGTGTTTTGCACTCTATGGAAGTGTTGGGAGATCGATTCACTAGATAACATCCCATGCTAATTGCTTTCGCCCAAAACTTCTTACCAAGACCCACATTGGAAAGCATGCAACGAGCCTTTTCAAGCAACGTACGATTCATTCTTTCTGCAACTCCATTTTGTTGTGGAGTATTAACCACTGTTTTGTGCCTAGCAATTCCTTCGGCTTTACAAAACTCATCAAATTGGTGGTTACAAAATTCTAAACCATTATCGGTCCTCAACCTTTTGATCTTCTTCCCAGTCTGATTCTAAGAGTGTCTTCCATTCCTTGAAGACCTTAAAAGCCTCACTTTTCTCTTTCAAGAAATAAGCCCAAACCTTCCTTGAAAAATCATCAATGAAAGTAAGCATATAGCGAGAATCATTACCTTTTGATGGCACACGAGAAGGTCCCCAAAGATCCGAATGGATGTAATCCAACGTTTGCTTGGTCCGATGAATGGCCGTTGAGAAACTCAATCTCTTTTGCTTGCCAAATACACAATGCTCACAAAACTTCAAGATACTTGTGCATTGACCACACAACAAGCCTCTCTTACTCAAAATGGTCATCCCCCGCTCGCTCATATGCCACAACTTCGTAACATCAACATCCGAAGTAGAATCCGACCTCGCAACGGAGGCCGAGCCTATGACTGTGGACCCTTGCAAGAAATAGAGACTTCCAACTCTCTTTCCTCTCATGATGGTGAGAGCTCCTTTGGAAACACGAAGAACTCCACCATCACTTTGAAACTTACATCCCTTCTCTTCAAGAGACCACAAAGAAATCAAGTTCTTACTCAAATCGGGTATGTGTCTCACACCCATTAACATTCGTATCTTGTCATCATGAAATTTAATCTTCACTGAGCCCACACCAGCAACCTTGCACAAATGGTTATTTCCCATAAGAACCTTTCCACTTGAAGGCTCATATGTCTCAAACCAATCCCTATTCCGAGTCATGTGTTGAGAAGCACCCGAGTTCATAATCCAAGCATTCTTATCGTTGACACAATTATCAACCACGCAAAGAACGTCATATGTGTCATCATCCTTGGCCACATTGGCCTCTTCTGAAGCAACACCTTTAGGCCCCTTTTGTTTATTCTTCAAGATCAAACAATTGGTCTTTATGTGTCCCTTCTTCTTACAATAATTGCATGTAAGATTCTTATGCTTTGACTTTGACCGACTCCTATTCCCTGTCGGGGTTTTGTCCTTAGACCTCCCCCGTTCGGCAACTAAACCAACACCTTGACTTCCTTTATCAACACTGGTCATATCATTATCCAAGTGCAATTTCGCTTGCAAGTTACCCTTCACATCTTCGAGAGAAATTTTCTCTCTACCATAAATCATCATATGTCCCTAAGCGACTTATATGATGTAGGCAAAGAGCATAACAACAACAAAGCTTGGTCCTCATCCTCCACCTTAACATCTAACTTTACCAAATCATTCAAGATGGAGGTAAACTCCGCAACATGATCGGAAATAGATGTACCTTCGGCCATATGAAGGGTGTAGAGGCGTAGCTTTAACCGCAACCGATTTGTTAAAGACTTCTTCATATACGTCTCCTACAAGTTCTTCCACAAACCCATAGCGGTTGTTTCCGAGAGGACCTCTTGAAGTGTTGCATCACTTAAACACAAGTGGATAGTGGAAAGAGCCTTATCATCAATTTCCTTCCACTTCTTATCTGTCATGTCCGCATCTGCTTCTTCTCTACCATAGATGGCATCCTTGATGCCAAGGGTGGACAATATGGCGGCCATACGCACTTGCCAAAGTGCAAAACTTGTCTTCCCATCAAACCTCTCAATATCAAATTTAGACGACATTTTTATCCAAATTCGAAGTCAAAAAACCAACAATCAACACACCGAATTAAATAACAAAATGTGGGAAACCACAACTGCGGTGTCTCACACGACTACAATGGCTGGAATGTTGGAAGAGAGGTGACGCGGAGCGTTTCCGCGCGGATTGGGACGTGGAGGTGGCGGCGGCAAGTGGAGGCGGCGGCGGCAGCGACAGCGTGCGGTGATGGCGCTCGGAGGAAGCAGTGGTGGTGTGTGGAGGCAGCAACGCGGAACGGTGCGCGACAGCGGAGGCGTGCGACTGCGGGAAGTGTGGAGGTTGCGACGGCAGCGGCGGCTGGAGCGCAGGCGGTGCGTGGGGCAGAGACAGTCACGGCGCGGGGCGGAGACAGTGACGGCGCGTGGGGCGGAAGGGTTGTAACCTAGGGTTCCTAGCCTGGCTCTGATACCACTTGTTGAGTAAATCTGAGGGAGAAAACCGGGGAGATCTCACAAGAATGAGAACTGAGCCAACATATAAGGGAATGACACCACCTTCAACCCAAAACCTTAAGGCATTAGGTTTGTGGGTCTTCTTTCTTATATGTTGCTCAACTTTCTCATTTCTACTCAATGTGGGACTTAGACTCACACTTGGATACCTAACATCTTAAAATATTATACTTTGTTAGGAAGAAAAATTCATTATCATACAAGTATGATATAATAATATCCTGTTAGAAATAGCAGCCTCTTGGAAAAATTAAACAACGGGGGGCATACTTAGAACAGCATCCGGTATATGAGACGTGCTTAGAGTAGCATCTCCGATATAAAAAAACAAATTTATAATGCAAATTTATTTACAAGCAATATAAAATATTAATATTCATGATATTGAAATTTCAACAAGTCAAAACAAATAAAATAAGGACAAACAGAATAAGAACAAATAGAACAATCACATGAGGCTAGCGATCAAGACATACTAGTTGGAGATCAACTTTAACAAAATTCACCTCCTTCTAATTCCAAGCCTCCAGATCTTCAGTCATTTTTTTCGTGTGTAATTCTAGTGCTCTCTCAAAAAAACGTGTCTTTTTCTGTTGATCTCTTTTTTTTCTTTTATAAAATTTAGTCAAACCCCTCAATTGCTCAGCTAGATCAATTCAATGAATCTGCCCACCAATCTCCTTTTGATGCTGAAGAATAAATCAGAACGAATCAGAGTTATAACCACCCATTATTATCATTATTTGTAACTAAGCACAATAATATCCAATTAATATCAGATTTTCTCCAGCCAATCTTTTCAAATTTTCATTAATTATTATTATTTTTAATTTAAAATTAATTTTCGTGCACCAAAAGTGGGTGTCTAGAAAGGCAGTCAGATTATTCAATAGAAAAATAAAGTGTGATATGGCAGGACTTTAATAAGAAGGGATGCAAAATATCAATTTTATGTTCCTTTTTAAACACACTTTTGATGGAACCGGACCTAAGCAAACTATTTTTTTCGAAGTGAACCCTTTATTAATTTGAGCTTTATTCAAAGACAATTTATTTCTTAATGGATTGGACTTTCTTCAAATTTTTATTGTTTTCATTTTTCATTATTTTCTGCAGCTGTTTTAAAACAAAACTCAACACACATTTTCTTTGCTTTTTTTTATTATTTTATTAAGAGCAACCTAACAAAATAAAAGGAATCAACAAATAAAATAAGCATAACAGTTCAAAAAAAAAAAAATACACAAAATCTTAGACAATCAACATTTAATTGAAAATCATCAACATTTAATCACTATTAAGCACGATCATTTGTAATTAATCAGAATAATAGTCAAATCAACTATTCAAATTTGTAACCTTTCTACAATTTTTTAATTTATTTTCAATTAATTTTCATGTCATTAACGGACATCATAAAATGTAGGTAGAAAGAGAGACAATGTGACATGGAAACACTTTAATGACAATTTTATTTTTATCATCATTTTTTACAATTTTATTTTTATCATCATTTTTTACAATTTTATTTTTATCATCATTTTTTTAGACACACTTTAAATGGATTGGGCTTGATCAAACTCTTTCTCATTTTTACAAATTTTATTTTAAAACTTTATTCATAAATTAAAACTAAAACTCACTTTTTATTTATTTATTTAAATGACAAAGTATGATAAAAACTACATTTTTATTTTAAATTTATATATTTTTATAGTTTGAAATAATTTTATTTGTCTGGACGAAATTGGATGTTGACAGCTTCTCGTGCAGTTGACTTGAGCCGGGTACGAGCGTCGAATCTGAAATTTTATTTAATAGTTGCTTGCACTAGGATTAGACATGTTTGGCTGTTAGATATCAAATGTGTATATTATACGCATTAATAGGAGAAACCCGAAACCCAAAATCAAAGACCTCACAACAATAGGAAAAACCCTAAACCCAAGACCTCACAACAATAGGAAAAACCCTAAACCCACTTATGTAATTTGTTGTTGTTTAGGATTATAAACAATCCTTATGTTTCAAATCACAAATAATACGAAAAAAATTAAAGTACCTCCGTTTGACGCTGTGGTGCCGTCACAGTCCGCACCGTAACCGCACTGTGGAAGCAAATGCTATACAACGCCGTGACCGTCCACCATGTGTGACTGTGGGGGAACAGAAATGCACGAGAACGGGATGAAAAAAACAAACACACGAGAATGAGAAGAAGAAACAAACACACCAGAATGGAAAAAAGAAAGCAAAAGTGAAAGTTTAAGTTTTTTAAGTATTTTATTAATTTAAGTTTAGATACGGTAAAAATCCGTATGTTTACATAAAAATAAAATTTGTAGATAATATAGTTTAATTTACATACGGATATAATTTATAAATAATATTCCATATGTAATCTTTAATTTACGTATAAATTTATATTCTGTATAATATTTTGTATATAATAATTAATTTACATACAGATTTATATTCCTATATAATAATTAATTTATATCTGGATTTATATTTATATCTAATATTTCATAGATAAAATTAATTTTTTTTATAGTTATAATCTTAGAAATTCTCCTTCCTTAAAGATTGTAGAAACAGATCTTAAATTTACTACTTGAATTATCTTATCTCTATGTTGTGTTACTATATTATTTTTATATAAGAATATCTCATTTTTTTTTTCATCTCTTTTATTGAAACATACATATTTATAAGAAAGTTTCAAATTTCCAAGAGATAATGAGATACTTGTTGAAAATTATTTATAAATATGGATCATTCCTCTCTCTCTCTATATATATTATTATTGATACTAGAGATCCAGTGGTGGGTGGTATTATCTTCCACCACAGACCCTTAAGAGTCCTCTTCTTTAGTTTATTGGTAAATAGTAGTACTAATAAAATAATAATAATAAATATTATATTTAAAAATATACTTCGTATATATTTATGAGAATTTATATTTCTATAATCAGTAAGTCCATATATTGTAAATTATTAGCAGCTGATATTATGATCTTTCACATATATATTCCATGCTCATGAGTGTTGTATATTTATTACAATATACAGCACTATCACCTCAACAGTAACTAATATTTACTAAAACCTAAAAGCATCCAACAGTAGAGTAGATAGAAGAGGTTTGCATATTATTGTGTATTTAATAATAATTGTTTATTTAAAATAATAATTATTAAAAATGTTATATATATATATATATATATATATATTATCGATTATGAAGAATTAGAACGAAAGAATTTTATTATTTACCACTTACATAGACAAAGTTAAATTTTTAAAATTTAACTAAAACATAACTACACAATTGAAATTACATCATAGGTAATAATTATCAATCATCTAGACAGATAATGTTGAGACGTCGTCTTGATTATTTAGGAATAATATTCCTTATAATATTATATTATTATTATTGATACAATATAATTTTAGAAATTCTCCATAAAAGTCAGAGAAACAGATTTTATATTTACTACTTGAATTATCTTGTCTCTCTGTTGTGTTACTATATTATTTTATATGAATATCTCATTTTTTTTCATCTCTTTTATTGAAACATACATATTTATAAGAAAGTTCCAGTAGATAATGAGATACTTGTTTGAAAATTATTTCACCCTTAAAAATATGGATCATTCCTCTCTTTCTTTCTCTCTCTCTCTCTCTCTATATATATATATATATTATTGATACTAGAGATCCAGTGGTGGTATTATCTTCCACCACAGACCCTTAAGAGTCCTCTTCTTAGTTTATTTCCACTAATAATGTAATAGTACATTTATAATTTCTTACGTTTATTTATACAATATCCACAAATTCCTAGTATATGTTTATATATTGAAACTTATATTTAACATATTAAACAAAATAGTTTTATATTAATTATATGAAAGTATATCTTTTAAACATATAAATATAAGTATAATACAATCAAAATAAAATATTTCCTAATATCCTACATTTATATTATTCATTAAATATTTTCATATATACATATACATATATATATATATATATATATATATATATATATATATTATATTTATAATTT
>Ga0209489_106383_pt1 | contig 19036 bp, 13 predicted proteins | sample SiratrowhiteBW_FD_187527 | JGI IMG/M metagenome (GOLD analysis project Ga0209489, IMG submission 187527) | Root nodule microbial communities of legume samples collected from California, USA - Siratro white BW (SPAdes) (version 2) | ecosystem: Host-associated > Plants > Roots > Nodule | place...
ATAATAATAATAATAATAATAATAATAATAATAATAATAATAATAATAATAATAATAATAATAATAATAATAATAATAATAATAATAATAATAATAATAATAATAATAATAATGTGACAGTTGTTCTGAGTCCACAAGATTCAGTTGGAACATTCCTCGTAACAATTCAGTTGGAACTAACTTTCTTTTCATCTACCTATTTTAATTCCGTAACATCTATGGTATGACGGGCTCGTCATCACGTGTTTATCCACAAGGAAAAACAAATATTCCAATGGACCAAACAAAAACATAGGTTCAGAAACATCTTTTTCATTAAAAAAAAAATTAAAATCAAACGAAGTTGTCTTAAATTATCAAATTCATCTGCAACAATTGAAAATTGCTTCAATAATAATATAATTTTATTAAAAATACAGAAGACCTTCTCAATATTTTTACATTTTTCCAAATCCTATTAAAAGCAAAATTCACTTGAAGCAAATTTCAGACACCTCCCTCACTCCTCTTTTCCCATTTGCTTCTATAAAAGCATATTCATTTTCAACCTAAACCTCATAAATTAAGAAGAGAAGATAAACAAAAATGAGTTCAACTTTTGAATCTGTTTGTGTCACTGGAGCTTCTGGTTTTATAGGATCATGGCTTGTCATGAGATTAATGGAGCGTGGCTACACTGTTCGAGCCACCGTACGTGACCCAGGTGTTATTCTTACATCACTTTTTCTTTTTTATTTCTAAAAAATAATTTTGACAATTTAAACTCTTAATAATTTTACATAGTTTCAATCAACTTTTATGTCACTTTCTAAATTCACCTAATTAATTTTCTGTCATGAGAAAAAAAATGAAAAAAAATGTGTATTTTACCACTTAATTATCATGACTTTGTAAATTTTATCATTTACCATTACATTTTCTAAATTTCCATATATGATTGATTTGTTAAATTTTTAACCTAGTTTTAACGTGTCGTGAAGATTTTTTTCTTAAAACAAATAAGGTGATATTGTTTTGCAAAAAAAAAAATGTACTAAAACAAATTCAGCTTTAAAAAAAAAAATTGTGAAAAGTTGAAAATATGATGATAGTAAAGTGTGAAAAAAATGATAAACCTCAAAAATGAAATGAATCAAAATGACATCATTTTAAAAAAAATAATATAACAACACGACAATTATCTTTTAAAATTATAACACGTTACCACATTTCTAAATATTTAACACATAGATGAAAAATCATCAAATATAAGAATTGAGAAATATGATTGTCAAATATGAAAAAAAATATTATTGAATGATAAATTTTATAAAATGATAATAGTTGAATGAGAAAATGTGTAATTAAGTATATATCAAAATAATCTAACTTCGTAAACTTTTAGAGATAGGGGTGCAGATTGTGAAAATAACTTAAATGTAGGAAGTCAAAATTGTTTGTATTAATTTTATACTTAAATTTACTTTATTTTCTTACAATTTTTGTTTTTGAACTCTTTTCGTAATTCCGTTTTTAGTTGGTTCTTGAAGCTAGAAGTTGGTAACTAGTTAATGGTTGTTGGTATCAACAAGTATTATATCCTTTATTATTTTTACTTTGGTGATTTTTTAAATTTAATTTCTAAAAGAAATAATGCACTTTGTTTGGTGTTGAAATATATTTTTATTGTATTAAAATTATTTGATTTAATTATTCTGTTAAGTGCATTAGTATTAGGTCTCAAGATTTGTACATAAATTTAAATAAATGTAAAAATGTAAATGATTATTTTCACAATCCACAGTCGTACATAAAATCGTTATATTATGTATATGATTTAAATTATTGTTGAAAATATCTAACTTTAATGACGGACTAAAATAATAACAATTCTAAAATCATCAGAATCCTTTTCTCTGATGGTTCTTTTGCATAATTTTTATTTTATTACAGCAAAAGAAATACATTCAACAACATTTTTACGTCTCTTCATACTTCTCAAACCAATTTAATCTAAATCTGCAAACACTCATATTTGCCAAACTACATATATTAAATATGTATATATTAAAAAAATCTCATAATACACTTTGTTTTGAGGAAATGTATCTATAAGTACTTCAGTTTAACATCAAAATTAAAGAAACTGAAAGAAATAGGTTCTATTAATTAGTTAATGCATAAATTATTTTTAGTTCATAAATTAAAAAAAATGCTTTTTGCAAATTAATTCATACATAGATTAGTTTTAACTTATAAAAAAATTTAAATTTAATTTTTCATTATTATTTTAATTTCATAAATATACTTATAGAGAATTATTTTCCAGATAAATTCCTTTTGTTTTACATTTGCCCTATTAACTTCAACTAAACACAAGAAATAGAGGTATTTATTTTTTAACTTAAAATTTAAGATTTTATTATTTATTAAAATTAATAATGATAAAAAATTTATATATCTATAAAATAGTAAATGTATTTGTTATTGTTTAATAGCTCTTCATAAAACATTAAAAAACAGTGTTGCTGTGACAAATTGCCACAACTGAAGTCCTGTGTTGCTAACGGTCCAGATTACAAGAATTAAAAACAAACAGAGTTGCCTTTTTTTTATTTAAAAAAAAATACCTATTTGTTTGACGATTTATATTTTAAAATAGAGAATAAAATGAAATTGAAAATAAATAATGTCACTTTATCAATAAATAATACTTTTATAAGAAATTGAATTAATTGGAAGAAAAACCAAAAAATAAAATATTAATATTTAAAAAATTAAGAATAACAATATTTAAAAATTAAATAAAGAACCAAATTAGAGATATTGTGAGTGAAAGTCAACATACTACAAAAGTAGATGACACAGGTTGTGCACGAAGCCAACTACTCTCATCGTTTTCCTAACTATCAACGTCAACTTACTTATGTTTTTTTTTTTTTTTTCTCAATTAATTTGAATAAGAATTTTAATAGTAAAAAATTATTTTTTATTTTGAAAGTAAGAGGTTATTGTTCAGGTGTTTTCAATTGCTTAACCTCAGTGAAGTTCAAAAACAATTTAAATACATATAGTATTTTTAGAAAACAAATTACAAGGGAGTTCCTAACAATGTTACGTTAACCGATTTAAAGTCGGTACTAAGCATAACGATAAATACAATAAAGTGTTTTGTTTTATCTTGGATAAACGGGTAGAGATTAAAAGGAATTTTAATATCTTTGGTAAAAAAAATTAAAAGTTTAATCTCAGCAATTAAGAGTTCTCTGAAAATTATTAGTGTTTTGGATCAAGCAGTCGGAATAGGTCTCAGATGGCCCATGTATAGAAAAATGTTGTGATCTCATGAAAGGATTTTTTTTTTTTCTTTTATTCATAACAAGATGCATATTTTGTTGAAGAAGCTAAGTTAATTTTTGTTGATGTTGGAAGAAAAGAGTGTAAGAAAACTGAGCAAAAGAATAAATTATATGATAAAAAAATGATGAGAAGAATAATAAGAATGTGCTAGAAGTGAGTTGTAAGAAAAATTGAATAAATTAAGAAAGTTTTTATTATATTAGAATATAAATATTATAATAATTAGATTATTTTATTTATAAATATTTAAAACCAATATTAATATTTTTAAATATTAAAATAAATTTATTTTAAAAACATTTTTTTATAATTTTGCAAATATTCTTTCGTTTCTTTTATTTCTCTCGAAAACATGAAAAGCTCTCCTACAAATATTTTAGAACTATATAGATAAACCTTGATCTCTTTAATAAAAAATTCTCTAACAAATAGTATTCTTTAATATCAGTATCAATCCAATAATTTATTTTTTATTTTAAAAAAAGTAATTAATATTATGAAATATTTTTATGATAAACATTTGTAGATTTTAAATCTAGTTTAATCTTACAAAAATCAAGATTTTCTCGTGTGTATAGAATATCCGAGTAATGTAACATATATGTATGAAAAACAACTTTTTGTGCGTGAAAAGCAAATGACACATATGTTAGAGAAAAGGATGTTAATAATGTATGTTACCTGAAAGCAAAAGCTAAAAAACTGATAATTTATTAACTACAGATTAAACTGAAGAATCCAAAGGTTGAAAAGTAAAACGATTTTGATAATGATGTTCCATTTCAAAGATAAATATCAATATAACAAGGAAATCACAGAGAAATGTTATTGTAATGTCCAATTGAAATCTAGAAATTTTGATGGGTAGGTAAAGCTAATATGCAATTCCTTAGTCCGTGTTCATATGCAGAATCAACAAAAAGCTTCTATAAAAGGTTCACACTTTCCATTCCCAAGTCAACGTATCCCACCATATTCATTTCATCAGAGGTTCAACGTTTTACCTTATTTGGTTTTGTGTTTTGGGTCAGAAAAAGAGAAAGCTAGAAGATAATGGGTTCAACATCTAAAACCGTTTGTGTCACTGGAGCTTCTGGTTTCATCGGTTCATGGCTTGTTATGAGACTCATCGAGCGTGGCTACACCGTTCGAGCCACCGTTCGTGACCCATGTCCTATTCTTCACTATGTTAATTCATTTGTCACCCAACTAATATTTGCCACTTCAAACAAATACACTTTTTTTTAATAGAAACACGATCATGATAAAACCTAAACAAAAATTAAGTGTTATTTTTTAAATTAATCACAGCTTATTAGTACGTTGGTTCTCTTCCTTAAGTCTCTTAATATTAATATTTTATGTCAATGATTTATTTATGAACTGATATAATATATACATTAATTAAAGAACTAATTTAGAAAATTTTACATCTTCATCGATTTTGGAACGGATGTAAAATAAACTCCAAGTACAAGTACAATGTTATCACAATGAAAATTGGTATTTGAAGAGTATTACGTGTTATTGTTAATGTTATATGCATATTATGTGCTATTGGAACTGATGTAAAATGTTATATGCATATTGTGCAGGGAACATGAAGAAGGTGAAGCATTTGGTGGAGTTGCCTGGTGCAAAGACCAAACTGTCTCTGTGGAAGGCTGATCTTGGTGAAGAGGGAAGCTTTGATGAAGCCATTAAAGGGTGCAGTGGAGTTTTTCATGTGGCAACTCCTATGGACTTTGAGTCTGAGGACCCTGAGGTATACTCATACTTTCACCATAACATATATATGTACTTTTCTGAAATTTGCTTGACAATCTATGAAAATATATACTACAAGTGATGAAAAGAATCATGAAAATCTTGGAATGTGCATGCATGCAATATTATTTTTTATTGAATGTGAGAAACTTGATGGCAACTGGTGCAGAATGAAGTGATAAAACCTACAATAAATGGAGTTCTAGACATCATGAAAGCATGCATGAAGGCAAAGACAGTGCGAAGGCTTGTATTTACATCTTCAGCAGGAACCATTAATGTTGTTGAGCACCAAAAGCCCATTTTTGATGAAACATGTTGGAGTGACGTTGAGTTTTGTAGGAGGGTAAAGATGACTGGTTGGGTTAGTGATTTTTTTTTCTCACTTGTTATGAACATGAACAATGTTAACACTTGTGCCATTCAAATTTTCATCTTTGAACACAATACTATTCCTAAGGACCAAACTACAACAAATAAAACAAACCTCTATGCTTTTTTTCTTCATGATTTCTCAATGATTCTTTATGTAGATGTATTTCGTTTCTAAAACACTGGCTGAGAAAGAAGCATGGAAATTTGCCAAAGAGCATGGCATGGACTTCATCACTATCATTCCACCTCTTGTTGTTGGTCCCTTTCTGATGCCAACAATGCCACCTAGCCTAATCACTGCTCTTTCGCCCATCACAGGTAAGTTATGTTAGTAGATTGTTCTTACTTTTTCGCATGCTTGTATAAAGAAGAAGCATATTTTATTTGAAAGTAGAGAATTTTATGAGTGGTAGTAAAAAATTGGCAGGAAATGAGGGCCATTATTCAATCATAAAGCAAGGTCAATTTGTGCACTTGGATGATCTATGTCTTGCTCACATATTTCTGTTTGAACAACCAAAAGTTGAAGGGAGGTACATATGCAGTGCATGTGACACTACTATTCATGACATTGCAAAACTAATCAACGAAAAATACCCTGAGTACAAGATCCCCACCAAGTAAGTTTCCCAATTAACTATACTTTAAATATTATATACATTCACAAGTTAGAACTTCAACCAGTTAAACTTGAAATTGATCAACTTATTGGTTCAGATCATACTCATGAACAAACTTAGGTAACAAACAAAAACTAGTGACTAAAATCGAATAAATGTATAGTTCAGTTCAACATTTGAGAGAGTATGTTATGAATTTCAATTCACCACTAGTAGAAATTTCTATCGTTAAATAACTTATATATATAATGAAAATAGCTGACATGATTGTACTTTTATGGAATGCAAGAATGTATGGAAGATTAAAGTAGAATTAAGCTAATACTATATGGAAGTTAATGACATACTTTATTACTTAATTATAATTATTTTACAAATTTTACCTTCTAAAGGTTTTGTTTTTGTTTTTTGTTTTTAACCATTAAGGTTTCAATTTTCACATATTTTACCACCTAATTTTTTCTCTACGTATACCTTACCATTATGTTTTTCAAATTTACACATTTTACTATCATGTTAGTACCATAAAAATACCATTTTATAAAATTCTTGTGATAAAACAATGATATGGACACGTCAATATTTTACTGTAAATTAAACATATCAATATAATGTACAAAAATAAATATGCATAAAAAAAATTCTTCATAGAATTTGCAAAATGACAATATGTGATAAAATGAACAATTAAGTAAATATATAACTAAAAAATAAACACATTGGATTTTTAGGTTTAAGAATATTCCAGATGAATTGGAGCTTGTGAGATTTTCTTCGAAGAAGATCAAGGACTTGGGATTCCAATTTAAGTACAGCTTAGAAGACATGTACTGTGGAGCAATTGACACATGCAGAGACAAAGGACTTCTTCCTAAACCTGCAGAAACTCCACTCAGTAGTATCATTCAGAATGCAGAAACTTCAATGAATACCATCATCCAGAACTAATACACCCTTTCCTTTCTTTGTGCTTGCATGTTTCTTGGTTAGTTTCAATTTCATGATTAAGTTAGAAGTGTGAGTATAATGTAACATGCATCTTCTATAATAGAGTCTTGTTAATTCGCATAACATTGCATGTTCGAGACTTATCGAAAACATAAAAAAAATATGTTTTGGGTTTTATCATTTTAGAAAAAAAAAATGAAAAATTATATTCATTTGCTTTATCATTTTCATTTAAATTAAGAAAAAGTTTTGTCCCATTTCATTTTTATAAATAAAAAAATAAAGTTTTAATAAATAATAGAAAAAAGAAAAAAAATAAAAATAAAAAATAGAAAAGAAAGGAAAAAGAAAAGAAAAGTTTGGTCATTTTTTTTAAAAATATATAAAAAAACTACAAAACAAAAAAAAAGGAAAAAATGAAAAAAAGGAAGAAAAAAAAAGTGAGCTTTTATTAAAGCTCAACCCATCAAGGTTTCAAATAAAAATAACATCTACTCAATTACAGACGAATTCTTCCTCCACCCACATACCCTCTTCCTGCACCTTCATACTCACTGTAAAAAGACCACTATGCCCTTAAGTAAAAAGTGCAAAGATAGAAATACCTTTCACCCCTTCCACCCCCTTTATCCGGTTCTCTCACTCACTCTAACCCTTCATCTGATTCATTCTCACCGTTCTCACCATTAGAAGCTTTGAGTGTCATCGTGGGTTTATCCGGTTCACTCCTTCACCTCCATAACATCCGGTTCAGCCTCTAGAACCACAGATCTGGATAGATCTGGATTTGTAGCTGCATGTGAGGAAGAAGCAAGTCGTCTGTTTCATTCCTTTCTCTCAAATCTTCAATTAAACCTCCAAACAAGTCGTAGGTCAACAATTTTTGATGTTTATTAGCAATTTGTGAGTGATATTGTTGATTAGAGTAGTTAATTTAGTGTTTGAGGGGCTGTAAACGACGAACGGGGAGTTTTTCGATCTGGGAGTTTGACAACTGGATGACACCCCATCCAGTTCACATTTGTTTAAAAATGCAAACCGGATGAGCATGTCATCTGGTTCACATTTTTTCAATTTTTTTTAAACTAACACTAATTTTATGCATTGTGAAAGATATGGTGAGGACCAAAGGAGCTGGTTCCCGGCCTGAAGGCCAGAAAAGGCATACAACATCAGTTCGTAGAGGAGATCGGGGTACTTCATCTAGTGCTCCTCCTGTTGGTGGTGATTTTCCTCCTATTGGTGGTGAAGTTCCTCGTATTAGTGGTGGTGATGCTGGTGAGGTGGTAGGTTTTCCTAGGGGACCATCTGATGTGTCTCCTTTTTGGTAAGTTATAATCACCATGTGGCGTTGAGATTGTGGGAGGGTGAGGTAAGATTATATTATAACTTGTTGTGTTTAGTTTGAGTTTAATATGTGAATTTTTTATATCATTTGTTGTTTTTTGTTTATGATCGTTGAGTCCTAAAATTAGTCTCTCATGGGAGAAAACTTAACAACTTTGGTCTTCCTCGTGCTGAGGTGTTTGTATTGATTGTGAATAGCGGATTGTTGCCTCTATGCAACATGTGTTATGAGGTAACGGACAAGGGCCTCATGTGCGGATTTGTTGAGAGGTGGCATTGGGACACAAATACATTTCATATGCCATTTGGTGAGATGTCCATCACTTTGGATAATGTGTCAAGTCTACTCCACCTACCTATTTTGGGGCAATTTCTGATGTTTGATGGGTTAGACAACATTGGAGTCGTTCTTGTGATGTTGGAACTATTAGGCTTTCCTCATGGTCCTGCAAATGCCGTTTTGCATGATGATCGTGACAATGTTGTGCTCCTCAGTTGGTTGAGAGATCACGACGACACATGTTATGAGAATGAAGACTAAGAGTTTGCTGCAAAGGCTTATTTGTTGCATCTAATTGGATGCACAATTTTTGTTGATAAAAGTGTCACATCTGTCTCCATTTCTTATTTACCACTATTTTGAGACCTTACAATGTGTGGTGGTTATGCCTGGGGAGCAACTGCACTAACACATATGTATGACAAGCTAGGAGATGCTTCTCTTGCTGGGACGAAACAATTGGGCGTTTTTATTATTCTGTTACAGGTACAGGTTTTATTACCACTAAATTAATTAACAAATTATACTTTATTACCTCTAACTTTATCTATTATTGACAGACATGGATTTACGAGCACTTCCCATCTATGGGAAATAGGGATGTTGCCCCAAGCTATAGCGAAGCACTTCCACGGGCTTCTCGGTATGTGGTTAGTCGACATCCCTCTCGGTTGGTTGATGTTAGAGAACAATTAGATCGATTGACCCTCTCTGATGTCATCTGGCGTCCCTACAATTCTCATAGAGTTAGTCGGCCTCTCGAGCCGATTTCTTTTTTTTTTTGGGTTTTCTCCAATACGGCCATACCATCCAAATGCATCTTCTTGATTGGGTACTGCGACAGTATGGTTATATGCAGACCATACCACCTCCTCCTCTAGTGCAAGATATGGTTGCTTTTGAAACAGTAAATGCACGTTGGGTTCATTTTGTTGATAATGTTGTGACTGCGTTGATACCTACTGTCGACCCACATGCATGCATGGAGGACTATATCACGTAGTATAGTCGTGTGTCACATCCATATCTCATTAGACATGATGACGAATGAGATTGTCGTAGTCGTAATCATATTATGATGACGATCAACCAACCTCCTCATCATAGCAGCAACATCATGCTTGTCTGGTATCTGATTACATTGACATTTTATCATTTGATTACATTGTCACCATGCCAACTTATTTATTTCATTGTTTCCAGGGTATCTTCAGAAGGATAGCCACCTTATTATAGAGGAAAATTGATTGTGGAGGTGTACATGACGATACACGAGCTACGCTTGAATTGGCTCGCACACATTCGTGTGAAGGACAAGTCTACACTAGACGAGTGAGAGGTGCTCAAGGGAGAGAGAGAGAGGGACTTCTAGTTCATAGGGCTTTATTTAATCAATATGTGAACCACATATGTATTTGGCACTATGTTTATCTTTTAAGTATGTTGGTACTATGTTTATGTATTCAATATGTTGGTACTCTGGTCATTATTATTATTTTGTTACTTTAATTATGTTGATCTAATCATAATGTTGCTGCTTATTATAAATGAATCAAAACTCATACAATTTCAATATAAATGAATCAATCATCCGTAAGATTAACATATGTTGTATTTGATCCTAACATGGAAACAAATAGTTGCATTCTGCTAATATAATGAGATTGCCATAATTGTGCATCTATAGAACGGTGATTGGTCCACATCATGTATATTTGGTATTATACAATTGTTTATGTGTTGTCACATTGTCTTCATTCTTCTCTTTAAGTGTAAGCAATATGTTCTTTCGTTTAACTCGACTCTTTGTCATGTCCACAACTAAAGCGTGTTTATCGGGTCGCAACCTACCAGCATAAGGGTGACCAACCAATGTATTAGCCAATTCATGGTTATGCAACCCACATGTGACTTTCAAAACCCAACCTTCTCCACCTTTTATTGGTTGCCACGCAATCTGAATAGACAGTCACACTTCCTTGTGCCGGTTATACTCACCTCTAAATTTGTTTTGTACTTTCTATATTTTCCACTTCTTTCACATCCCAACAAGACATAGGTCTTCCTACCTTGTGCTCCAGTTTCTTTGCCCGATCTGAGTATGGCAACAACAAAGTCAAGTCTAAATACAACCTTGCGAACCCATCCAAGTAATTCATCTCGGGTACCAAACACCTACACAATATATCACATTCGTACGTAATTAATTTACATTTCATAAACATAAACAAAAACAAATCATTTTACCTTATCAGTTGTAAAATCAAGAATACAATCTTCTTCTCGAACCAAGAAACCACTCTCATGTTCATCATTTATATCAGACATCTTGTTTACTTCCTCTGAATATATACAAAGATTATCCATATCTCTGTAACATAGCATTCCGACAACTCATCAAAAAATATAAAAAAACAAAAAAATCCAAATTGTGAACCGGACGAGGTGGTGTCCGGTTTACAACTTACACACTGGATGCCACCCTCTCAGTGCATCCGATTATCAAATTTCAAAAAAATGAGAACCGGATGGCTGGCTTTCCGATTCTCAAATTTCAAAAAAATGAGATCCGGATGGCTTCATTCGGGTGGGTGCCTTACCAGAAACTACAAAAATTCACCAAAATAAAAAATCTTACCTCCCCGTCATTCCTTGCCATGGATAAACACTGGACAATGGTCGAAAAGTCTTCACTACCGTTCAATCACCCTCAAAACCTTCAAAAATGACACTGTAGAAGATGTATTTGAGAGAAAACGGAAGTTGCTTCACTGTTCACACTGTGTTCGATAGAGAAGAAGATTGGTGCTCTTTAATAAAGCAGAGACAATTTGGTCATTTTCACAAGGTTAGTTTTGGAATTAAAATTTGTTATGGAAGTGCAGAAAGAGGGTATGGGGTGGAGGAAGAATTCGTCTCAATTACACCACCTCTTTGCCCTTCATGCACCTCTTTCTCACTTGGGTCATATTTGCTCATTACACCCCCTCTTCTCATCACTTCCTATTGCCTTTTACACATATTTTCTTTTTAATTGAAATTAAAGAAAATTCATTATAAAAATGAATTTGAATCACATGTTCAATTTTTTTACTTTTAATTGAAATTAATTAAAAATAAGAGGAAATTAAGACAATTTCTCTAATAAAGAAAATTGATAATGCTAAAGAAATAGAATGTCAAAGGTGTTACATACAAAGGGTGAATTGTTTTTTTATTTTTTTTATTTTACAACTATGATTAAGCTTGCTGGAGTACACACATAACATTAATGCTTGAATTATTTTGAACTTTGAATTGTTTTCACATTCTTCTTCTATGGTAAGTTTCTTGTAACTATTGCATCCATAAACCATATCAAGAATAATGTTGTACATATATTCTGAAATGATGCACTTTCTATTTCAATGAACAATTGAAATAATAAACCAAGAAAGAGAGAGAAGTATTTTGTTATTTGGTCTGTATTTGTGTTTCTGGATAACATCCAAACTTGAACTTATCCTAAAGCAAGCTTCATCATTGATCCATTGAGTAAAAGACTTGATCTTTCTCCTATAACTTATATCCGAGGCCATACAATTACCTTGTTCCTCCGTCCCGCACCCCATGCTAAAAGCCTACTTTATCAAAATTATGTATCGTGTAATTTACCAAGTATTAAATGGAATATAATAATTGTTAGTTTGGATCAAATTTTTATTAATTACTAGTTTTAACGTGATGAAATTTAATGTGTGAATTTTCAAATAATTTTATATTTGATGTCAAATTTAACTGTATTTATTATTAACATAATATGTAATTTGTTTTTATTAATAAAATGTCTCTAATATTTCTATCTAATTATAATTTTTTTTATTAATTGTTCTTATCAACTTGACTATGTAATATTTTAATTTGATTGCTATCTTTTTTTATTTAGATTTAAAGTATTCAGATTGAAAAAAAATTGTTAGTTTATATTACGTATATCTAAAGCGAAAAACTTCTCCTTGAAGCAATTTTATAAGTTTCTTTATTTTATTTAAGAAACTACTTTTAATCTTCTTATTCAAATTTATAGAGACTCAAATATATTATTAAAATATTTAAAATAAATTATTTTCCAATATAGTAATTGGATGTATATAATAATTTATATTTTAAGTATAAACTCTCCACATAATTTTGGGTAAATAACTAATTACTTAAAATTTTAAAATTTATATTTTTTTAAAGAATGATTAATTATTTAAATATATAAAGTAATTAAGTAACAAGTTATCATATATTTAACTCAATATGATAATGTACATAATTATAAATATCTTTATACTTAAAATAAATTATTTTTAAATATAATAACTAAATAAACTATTATTATTAAATAAATAACTAAACAAAATAAAATTATTATTATTATTACTATTTTCTTTTTTTAATGAAACTGTATCTAATTAATTAAATAAAAATTTAGTAAGAGATTTAGTAAGGTACCGGTCATTTTGAAGTTGTGGAGAATGAAATTAATTTGTTTTGAAGTTGGAGTTTAAATTATTGATGTCAAGGGCTTTTTATGCAATCTGCGACTATACCTCTCTCTTGGAGATAGTTATATCACACGTTAACGCAATCACCAAAAATAGGTCAGAAGATTCAGTCATGAATTTTCAATTTCGTTTACGTGCCAACAACCATTGCTTTTTTTGGGTTTCGAGCTCAGACTACTACAACAACGTGGGAGAAACTTATTAGTGAAAATTTGTAAAAATCTAATCTTATATCTTGTAGAGGTAGGAAAATTTTTTAGCTAGTCTCACTATTAAGGTTAAATTATTCTAGTCATAGAAATTTTTAATCACTATCTAAGCTAATCTAAATAAAAATTGTCCTTATTACTCAGAATTATTTTGTTTTATAATATAATCATTATTCCAAACAACGAATTTCAGTATCGAATCAATATAAACTGATTACAACTTAAAGTAAGGATAAGTAACTGAATATTAGAATATTAGTTATTTGGGATTGATTTTGATAATAATAACTAATTATTCATAGAAAATACAACTTTTTTTCTTGTATGCATTTTTATAATAAAAACCAATGTATTTTTTTACTTGTATTACGAAGATAACATAATTGACTTAATACATATTATTCTTTAATCCTGAAGATCGTGTGACACATGTTTCAACTTCGTAGAAATATGGTAAACTTGGTTGGTGAAGGTAATGTAAGGAACTTAAAATTTATTTAAGCATGCAAAATGAAAAAATAATTATTAGCTATCTAAAATATAAATGAATTATATATTAAGTACTTGAAACTTATTTAAGCCCAAAAATTATTATAGAATATAGCCTAATTTGAATTGTAGAATACACAAAATAAAAAAATAATTAAAAGTAAAATATATAATTAAAAATGACTAATTTGTAAATAAAATGCATTTAACATCCAGCTTCCAATTTTAATTTCATGGCTAGAAATTAAAATATTCTTTTGTTCACATTAAAGAGATACAATATATTATCAACAAGCTATAAATACTACGTAGAAAATTACAATAGATATTGAAGAACTTAATTCCACTTTTTCATAACTTATGTATATATAATGAAAATTTAAGTAGAACAAATAGAAATTTGATTACGTGTTTGATTAGGTAGAAAATTTTAAAGAGATTTGTTTGAGAGATGGTGATTTTTATAAGATTGTATATCTTCTTAAAAAGAGAGAGTGGATAGTTTTTATTAGAATAAAACAGAATATCTTTTTAGAAAAATAAAATATCTTCTTAAAGATAATTGGTGGTTTTTATTAGAACAAAATAAAAATATCTTCTAATAGAGATATTATCTTAGAGAGAGTTGGTGGTTATTATAAAATAAAATCTAAATAACCAATTTTTATTTACTTAAACAAATAAAAAAATATTTAATTGTTATTAAATTTATCTCTAAAATTAAATCCTAGTTTAATTTTATTCTATAGCTATTTTCTAGGATATTACATAAAATATAATCTATATTAATATTATTACGTGACATAATTTTATTTTATTGTATTAACTGCATCATCAATTATAATTTAATAGGATTTAAAAGAATATAATAAAAGGGTGTACTTATATTTTTTTTCGTGAAAAATATTTTTTTATGCATAGTAATTAATTTGATTGTTATACTTCCAAAACGAATCATATATTAGTTTTCAAACGTAATTGTAATATAATAAGTGTAGAATTATAATTATGCATCAGCTTAAATTTTATATATTTACGTATTAAAATTTCAAAATGTTGATTATACACTTCAAATAAAAGACAAAAATGAAAATATAATTTTAATTTCTTTAAAATATTTAAAATTCAATTATATTTTTAAACTATATTTCTCTATTTTATAATCTCTCTAATTATGAAAAAAAGTATCAATCTTCAAAGAACTTATATAACACTTCATAAATGGAAAACAAGTTAAATAACATTTATAAATGAATAAAAAAAGACAGCCCTTATAGAAGAAAGACTATTAAATAACATTTGGAGGATAAAAAAAGATGATGCATCTCCAAATTAAAAGATAAGAAATACGAATAATTTAAAAGGATCAAAACTGAATTGTAAATATTTTAGAGAAATATTTTAGAGGATCAAAATCATATTTTATAAAAAAAATTTTAAAAAGCTATAGCAACGTTTAAAATGAAAAAAAGGAAAAAAAAAGGAAGGAAAAGAAAAGCAACCACCGGCGGCTCTGTACACTGACTGGTAAGTGTGAGAGACACCATCCAACCCTAGAAACTTTCACAAAGAGGCGCGCGCATAAGGGGACAAGCCCAATCCCTCCCTCAATTTTGAATAATTGCAACCCTTGCTTGATTACTGTTTCAACGTGCAACCACGACAAGCCCATCCCTCCCTGAATTTTGAATAATTGCAACCCTTGGTTGATTACTGTTTCAACGTGCAATCGCGACAACCCAATCCCTCCCTGAATTTTGAATAATTGCAACCCTTCTGTTTCAACGTGCAATCGCGTCATGTAAGTAAATCCTTGCTACTGATTTATATTTTATATTGAATAAAAAGTTATATTTTATATTGATTACTGTTTCAACCAATGCACGCGCCATCACGATTGTTTGTGCAGGTCGAGGATTTGCGTGAAGAATCTTCCGAAACATGTTGCGGAGGATGGACTACGGGAATTTTTTTCTGAGAAAGGAATAATCACAGACGTCAGGCTCATGCGTACCAAGTACTATTCTACTCTTCTCTTTTTTTCTATGTATGGTACCAAGCAAAATTGTAGTTTTGGTGAGACTCATATTCATCAGGTAGAATTTTATAGAGGAAGAAATTCAGAATCTGTACCTACATATGGTCCTACAATGCTATACGTATACTTTAATCTATGAATCAACAAATTAATTCTAACATACGTGGAAGATGAATGCATGCATGCCCTTTTGTTGGACCCGCGTCAATTACTACTTTTCTGCGTCAACGAGTCAATTAATTATGAGTAGTCCAACACTGTGTTGGAGGTAACGTAGTTCACTGCACTATCATCCCACAACATTCATTGTAAGAGCACCACTATGTAATTCGCGTGGGTATAATAAACTTTACTTTTGACTATGAATAGCTATAGTTCTTGAAAAGTACGATGGATAATTAATTGTAGATAACGTATGGTGGTAAATTTTATTGTAAACCTTGTGTCAGCAAAACAGAAAAATAGAGAAAACATTTTCGATTGAGAGAGAATAATTTTGGATAGTCTCTTCGCATTATAATTGTTTGAATATTTGAATTTGAAAAGGTTATCGCTTGGAGGATGACATTTAGGTATGAATTAGTAAGAAGGTAGTTGAAGACAGAAGAGTAAGGTAGCAAAGTTAGTATATATCTTTAAAGTATTTTTAGGGTACTGATAGGAATTTGGTGAGGAAAGCCCCAGAGAAATAATTGCAGGTTAGAGATAAGCGTGAAAAATAGTATTTGGCAAGGAAGCGGTCCATGTTCTTAAAGTGAACCATAACTTAGTAGATGCAGGTTATTGGTTAGTGCTACTCCCCTGAAAGCGCGTTGAAATTATTTCTCCATATAAAGTGTATTCCAATTGCAAGCAAGATCATATATTTTGAACTCTTATGCTCTTACTCTAATTGCATACGGAGGCCTTTTGGTATGGTATATGGTCAAATCAATCAATATAAATCAATATGTATGAATAGTACTTTTGGTATGGTACCAAGCACAATTGTAGTGTCCCTATGGAAATTGAATTTGTAACTGGCTTTTTGTTTGGTTTTGACTTGCTTTTTAATTCAGAGATGGTAAGAGTCGGCAATTTGCGTTTATAGGGTATCGAACCGAAAATGAAGCTCATGAAGCCATTCGATATTTCAATAATTCTTTCCTTCGCACATCTAAAATTACATGTGAGGTATGTTATATGTGCTACTTTTTTCGTATATGTTTTGCTATGATGTTTTTTATTCAAATATGTGTTGTTGAAACCGGAAGCCGTGAAAGGTGTTTCACAATGTTCGTCTCGTTAACCAAGCAGGTGGCACGAAAACTTGGGGATGAAAATCTTCCTCGTCCATTGGGTCGCCATTCGAAAAAGAAAGGCGAGAAAGGGACTGCACCGGATGTGGGGAAACCTGCTAGAGCTAAGGGACGGCAAGAAAATTTGAATGACGGTGTGGATTTTGATGACCCGCAGCTTCAGGATTTTCTTCAGGTCATGCAGCCTCGGGTTAACTCTAAGATGTGGGCAAATGATACGTCTGGTTTGACCAGTGTTGGTAACAACCAAGCAATCTCAAATAAGGATGATGAAGGTGCATCAGTTTCAACGGATGAAAGTAGCTTATTAGAAGATGGATTTCCGGATATTTCTGAACCCAGCAACAAGTCACCTGATCCTGAACGTGACGAGGTCATTTCTGATATGGATTATTTCAAGAGTAGGGTGACAAAAGATTGGTCTGACTCTGAAAGTAGTGATGAAGATGATGACGGTAGCAATGATAATGATGCCTCATCCGTTGACAATGATGACAAAAATGATAATAATGGGGTTAATGAAGTTGAGAAAAATAGTGATCCGAGAAATGATGCTCAAGAGGTAGACCTAGAGGGCAAAGAAGATACTAGTGGAGAGGATGTCACCCATGAAAAGGATCAAGTAAAGGTGACTGAGCATAGGGGGCAATTATCAAAAACAGGAGACGAGAAAGGAGTTTTTGAGTCCTGTCGGTTGTTTGTCCGTAATCTGCCATACACGACCACGTACTTATATGCTTATATATTTCTCTTTTTTCTCTTTTTTCTTTTGGATGCATGTGTGATATTATTTTGGCACTGTTTCCAATTGCATTGCTTTCCAAAGAAAGAATGTCTTAATCAAGTTGAATCATCTGCGTTATCAAAATCTTTCAGTGGTTTTTGTGGTTCACTTGAACTTAATACTGTTTCTATTTGTAGTTGGTTTTAGTCATTGTATTGCTCTTTTTACAGTGAGGAGGAACTGGAAGAACATTTCAGTCACATTGGTAGTGTCTCCCAGGTTCATCTAGTTGTTGACAAAGATACAAAACGATCCAAAGGAATAGCATATATTCTTTATACAGCTCCAGAATTTGCAGCCAGGTAACAATTGAGTGCCTAGAATTGTTTCTTGCCTTTTTCATTTTTATTTTTTATATTATACCAACTGTTGTTTTGCTGTAGCTCTTATTCTTTCAGTTCATGGTAGGCATTTGATGTTGTAGGGTATTTTAATTTGTCAAGTTAAGCCATTTAATTTCAGAATAATGTCCAGGTTGACGGTGATCTTTGGATCATTTTACCTCTTAGAGTTCCTATTGCCACTTCCTTCTAGAGTTTGTTCTTAGATGGTTTTGGTAAAATTTATGTTTATCTTTACATTTTGGAACAATTTCTGTGTTTTGATGTTAGAGGATTTGGTAGAACTGAGGAGGGAGAGACTTTACTATGATGTATGCTTCTTTGTTGTATTTGGCCTGAATGTAATGTTATTATCTTTGTTTTCTTCTCAGTCCTTAGTTCTAAAGTCTGTTCTTGGTTGGGATAATTTTTATGAACTTTTAATGTTTACTCCATTTTTCCATTCAAGGTTATCTTTTCTATGTTTCTCTGCGTATCAAAGGAGTGTAATTCGGAAGTAAAATTGTCATCAGCTTATAATGTGTTAGTAAAATTGTTTTTCATGATAATTTACATGACTGTATGATAATTGTTTATCAGGGCTCTGGAAGAGTTAGACAATTCAATCTTTCAAGGAAGATTGTTGCATGTAATGCCAGCCTTACAAAGACATTCAGAGAATCAAGAGTA
>Ga0209489_106384_pt1 | contig 19033 bp, 10 predicted proteins | sample SiratrowhiteBW_FD_187527 | JGI IMG/M metagenome (GOLD analysis project Ga0209489, IMG submission 187527) | Root nodule microbial communities of legume samples collected from California, USA - Siratro white BW (SPAdes) (version 2) | ecosystem: Host-associated > Plants > Roots > Nodule | place...
TATAGTATAAGTTATATATTTACAAATATTTATTTATTATGAAGTTTAATTAAAATAATAGTCTAGAGAAATTATATAAAATAAAGAATAATACCAATTTACATATGATCATTTTAGTTATACAATTACTTCCTACATTATACAAATTATAACCTGCACGATACAAATTTTTAACATGCCAATAATATCTTTAGTAATTTTATTTTAAAATCCAAATTTTGAAATACTTTTCTTGTTTTTTGTACGCTCAGTACATCCTCACGTGCCATGGTTTACGTTACGAGTGCGAGTTTCACCACCTGATTACCATCTTTACTATCGTCACTGTTTGTCCCATTTCTGTCTTCGATGACGGCTCTTAAAGTTTTTCTCTCTCTTACATGTCGCTGTTAAAAGCTTTTAGAAAAAGACATGGTTAGCACGTCGTGTCCCGACACACAATGACTATAAATGTCGTGCTCAATGTATACACACTGAAAGTTTTTCGATTTTGAACTTTCTCATTCATCATATCTGTAAGAAGCTTATCCCAACCAAGTAAGTCACTGACTATTCTGTTGACTTTCCAGCAAGTGTACTGAGTCAAAAGTAATATAGTGAATTTAAAGTACAGATGTCGATCCCACAGAGAACAGTTTTAGATAAAATTCTAGATTTCACTACTCACAAAGCAAATAAAATTTGAGAATGATTTTGTTCAAAGAGCATAAAAACATACAAGATAGACTGCATATTTAAGTTAACAAGTAAAACAGTGTTTTTAAAGATTCAGTAAAAGTATGGGATTGAACTTCATCTATCTCACTCATCTATATTTTGGTTTGATGAGAACACATAATAGTCAAAATTACTCAATATTGATGCACATATAAATATCATTCACATTGATTCCGCAAGTGTGAAATTCATAATGACAATTTCCTAAATATTGATTCCTCAGCTATCTAGTAAATTACCCAACAACATTAAGAACAAATGTTATAAAACAATTAATACATTGAAACTTATTCCTAGCATTCGAATATATCAAGTATTCTCAACTTGGTCAGATTCAGCTATCTAGTAAATTACCCAACAACATTAAGAGCAAATGTTATAAAACAATTAATACATTGAAACTTATTCCTAGCATTCGAATATATCAAGTATTCTCATCTTGGTCAAAATCAAGACTCTACTAATCAGATAAATCCAAGAGTAAACACAAAATGAAAATACCAAGATTGAGTAGAAACTGAATATTATATATAAATATCACCAAAATACAAATGAGTTGGAAAGATTACATTCAATCCCAAAGATGAAGGTTTAGCTACTCATGGTAGCCATTACAAACCAAAGAAAGGAGAATCGCAAGAGAAATGGAGCTTGGGCTTGACTTAGAGTCACTGTTTCATTCTGTATCTTCTAACCCTTCAAAAGATTTCTAGTTCTCCTAAAAGAAAACCAAATCCCCTTCTTAAACTCGTTTTTGTGCCTTGAGTTAGCTATTTTTCGCTCAGGCTAAAGGGATCCTTATCTTGAAAAAAGGTTTCTCGCTTAGGCGAGCCATGCCTCACTCAAGTGAGGCCTTCGATAAAATTTCAACCCTCTCTGAACCATTTTAGCCTGGGCGAGCTTCTCCTCGCTTGGGCGATCCCATCACCTCGCCTGAGCGAGTTCTTCTCGCCTGGGCGAGCCAACAATTGCACCTTCACTTCATTTTGGATGATTCTCGCCCAAGCGAGTTGTTCTCGTCTGGGCGAGTCTTCATCTTCTGCAATTTAATTATCTTCTTTCATCTTCCAATCTTTCATTTTTTTCATTCTTTATAACTTGAAATGTACATCAAAATTAGGATTAAATGGTTTCATTTAACTCAGAACTTAAAACCTCTAATTGTATCAAAAAACTCTCAAATTAGTGGTAATTACCATTTCAAACAACAATTAAAACCATAAATACCCAAGTTTACTGATGTACAAAATACTCAAAATTGACACTTATCAACTCTCCCAACCTAGAGTTTTGCTTGTCCTCAAGTAAAGTAATTGGATCCTCAAGACAAAAGTTCTTCTTAAAACAGAATAGTGATTGTTTACAAATCATACCCATAATTCAATCATTAGAATAACTTTCATGTTCAAAACAAGAGTTCAATATAAGAAATTGCAGTGATTCCAAATCCGGTTAAAGCAGAATAAAGATACAATCAATCTACAAGATAAACAACTTCAAACAAAGAAATGATAATGTAATTGAGGAATTTCTCTTTTAATTTCTCACAGGTGAGTGTTTCTCTCAACATCCACTGATTTTGAACAAATCAAGGTTGTCTTTCATTTTTGGTCAAACTACAAACACATAATCAACATGGATCTTAAGGTCTTTTAAAGGTTGTAATGAGGTTGGGTTCCAAAAATATTGGTTTTTTCAAAAAACAAAATTAACACTTAACACAAGGAGAACATATTTACAATTCATACAATATTTCCTTAAGAGTGTGTCTATTTACCAATTCTTAGATTCTACAATTCATCATTTTTCTTTTTTTTTTTTTCTGCAATTCAACTCTTTTGTGTATTTTTCTTATTTTCTTTTCTTTTTCTTCATATTTTTCATGTATTAGATATTTACTTTTTACATGTAAGACGGTAATAACTTAAGAAAACTTGAACAATGTTCCTTTGAGACGGTCATAACCCAAGAAGACTTGAACATTCTCGTGGCATAGCAACGTTCTTGTGGAAGTATCCTGTGGCGGTAACTCATTTTCTTTCTTTCATTTGTATTCACTGGCAATAGTGATGATGGGGTTTTGCTTTGTGTATCTAATTTAACCATTTGAAAGATACTGTGACATTAAGCGTTGTCATGATTATCTAGTGCGCTTTCTCACGCTTGCACGCCATTCGTTTGACAAAAATTATTGTGAGTTTCATAGTGTTGCTTTGCTGTTATGCATGGAAGCTGCGATTTTTTGTCACAGATTTTGCCTCATGTAAGTCAGTGAGAGAATGATGATGTGATCTTTTTCTCTTGTGTGTATAATGAATGGGCAATGTTAACTGCTTGGTTCAATTTTCTAGAGTGTTGTTCGGAAGAAAAGAGTCTCCTTTAAGCTGAGATTTGTTGACCCTTTGCATGCAATTCAAATTGTTTGAGTAGATTGTGTGCGAAATTGTGAATGGTGTAAGATGTCCAACATTCTAAATCAAGACTGATTTGGGTGCTAGTTCAATTAAATGCACTCAATATATTTGAGAAAATGCAAACTGCAACTCTTTATATCTGATGATTAGTTTTCAAGTCTTGTAGCTTAAAGGTGTATGCACTGCTCTTAGTTCTATATGAGGTTTTCAAGTCTTTGCCATCCCGAATGAATGTATATACATGTGGTTTAGTTTTATTTTGATGTTGGGCTTTGCTGAGTGTGATTGTTGTCTTTTTCTCTCTTATACTGTCTCCTACTCTTATTTCAGGTAACATGCCAGTGAATCCACTGCTGGCCCTGTTTGAAAACTTTGAGCAAGTGTCAAATTTTGTTCAACGTCATCTCTCTAATTTCATAGGTCCTCTCATCTTCAGTCATCAGGGCTCCCTGGTAGTGGCTCTGTCTTGTCTATCTCTTCCTCCAGCAAAGCTCCACTTGCAAAAACTACCTCTTCTGTACAACTTGGTGATACTGCTCTCAAGGTATCCATATCATATATGTTAATCTTTATTGTGACTCTTTTATGGGTGTGTGTGGTTTTGTAATTGGCTCTTTGTGCTTTCTGAATTGGATCTACTGTTGTCTCTATGTTCTGGTTGAATTTGAATATTTTTTACTTTCTTTTTTTAAAATGTTTTCTTTAGTTCATGCTTTGATTTATTGTCATAAAGTTTATAATTTGTTTTTTTTGTTATTATCATGATATGATTATTGTACAATATGCAATAGATATGGTCTTCTCCTTTCCCATAACTGGGAAGGACTAATTCTAATAGCAGTGTGAATGGCAAAATCGTCATCTTGGAAAGTCTTTGGTGAGACATGCATATTATGAGATGTTTAGGGTTTTCTTTTCTTAATAAACATTATTTTGCTACTTTGCAAACCTTATTTATCTAAGGTACACTAACAATGCCTGCTTGATTAGCATAGATAGAGTTCTAGATTGAGGCTTTTGACAAACACCCTTTTTTTCCCTAAAAATATGTTCTTTGTGGTGGTGGTGGTGGGAGAGGGAGTTACTATATTGTTGGTATATATGTAAACATGGTGATTATTTGTAGCCTTGTTAGATCGTTGATTAAATTGAATACTATATTCATCAAGGATTCATATGTTCAGGGATATCTTTATGCATATGAAATTTTGTGATTTGCTTTACTTTTATCATTATTTTGTTTCTATAGGGAAAGTCTACAACCCCAGTGCCTAAAGAAGAGCTTGGAAGGGCTACTTGGACTTTACTTCACACTCTAGCAGCTCAGGTTTTATCACTGCAATTTGTACCTCCATTTCTTGTAATTATATAGTTATGTCATGTATTATGCACCGAATTGTTGTTCCCTGTTGCATAAGTATTGAATTATTTTATGTGAGGAGACAATTGTACAGATGAGTGCTAACCACTCTCTCCTATTTTTTATTGCTTTACATATGGGATGCTATTTTAGCAGAGTTTCACAAGGTTAATAGCTAGACATAGGTTTGGTGCATCCCTTTATAAATGATATTCTTCATTTAAAAGCTGTACTAGGTTCCATTTCTCTCGTTATCATGTTGTTCTGCCCGTCATACTAAAATTTCAACTTGGTATCTTCAACCTTTTGTTTCTATGCATTCTGAAAGTCTGTATCATCTGTGTTGCTACTTTTGAAACTCTCAACTCAACACTTCTTCAAATGCTCTTACTTTCATCTACAAACAAATTTGTTGTTTTCTGTTTATGATTTCATAACCAAGTTGAACCACAGAGCACGCCGTTAGTTTTCATTTTTTCACATTTTTTTTTGTATCTGAGGATGTTAAAAAAGAAAAGGATAATCAATATTTTCTTACTCATGTGGTAAACAGGTTTAGTTTTGTTGTCTTATCAACCAAATTGAAACAATAAAATGAAAAACTTTGATGTTTTCCAATGAATGACCTTGTTCTCTTTTCAGTATCCAGATAACCCTACAAGACAGCAGAAGAAGGATGTAAAAGAACTGGTATTTTCCATGCTTCCTTTTCTGTAGATATAAATGTTAGAATCTCATCCAGAAGGTAGTAGTTAGAACGTGATGTGGTCCTATTTGAGCCTTTGTTGCCGTTGTTAGAAGAAATCCTTACAGTCAAATTTATATTGTGGTATTGTGTTACAAAAACCCTAGTGTCTGATTTATCATGTCAATATGACAATATATTATCTTGACAAGAGGAATGTTTGTGTTTTATCCCCATACTTAAAGTAAGGTAGAGTCTTGTTCTAAACTTATGATCTAACACAAATTCTAATTAGGGATTGACCTTATGGCAAACAATGAACTTTGTTGTATGGTAGTAGGGACATTTAGTTATGCTACTAGACAATAAAATTTTGTTGTAATAGGATGTAATTATTACACAGGTACAGATCTTATCTCGAATGTATCCCTGCAGGGAATGTGCAGATCATTTTAAAGAAATTCTTAGGTATGTCAATGCTCACTTTATCATACAATTGAATTAATCACATGTTATAATTGCTTATTTTAATTTTGCTCTCTCCCCGTTTTATTCATTGAAATTTTTATTTTCTATTCAGATAGTTGTACTTTTTACAACTTCATTTAATTATGGATATGGATGTACAAAGTAATGGATTTGGTTAAAATTGTAAATTCATGACGGATGTTAAATAATCTACCAGAGTTTGACCATTGGCATTTAGTCAAGGGTTTTCTTAAGTATAATGCCGTTTTTGCCTCTCAATAATGAATGCAGACTTCTTGTATGTATTTACCTTTTCAAGTGAACTACATAGCTCATAAAATTATTCCTATTTTATCATTACTTTCCTATTTTTTTTTTCTAAAAGAGTTATTTAGTCATTACATTTTTGTGTTTTCTAACGAGGTCCTTTTTCAGCAATACTAAGTCTATAAGATTATTTTCATTTAGCATACGCAAATCCATGCCGTATTTGCTGCAAGAGGACATCCCCAAATACTCATTCATCTGAAATTCGCACATGTTGTCTTTATTTGCATCATTATTGAGTTATTTACTTTTTTAACCATCCTCCTGTCGGTGACTATGAGTTGACCTGGCAACATAAAGGTCAAACTTTTATACTGCTATGTTTTTAGACATTAATCATCTCCAACTTAGGTCTTATGGATCTTCATATCCTGTATCAAAGATTCATTTTAACGAATTATTTGATCTGCTCGAATTTTCACATTTTGATTAATTGCATCTTCATGTTAGTCTTTCAAAAGCTCTATTTTAGTTAACCTTTTGCTTAAGCACTTCTTTACATGTTTGGCAGAGCAAATCCTGTACAGACTGGGTCACATGCTGAATTTTCTCAGTGGTTGTGTCATGTTCACAATGTTGTTAATAGAAGGTGAGTTCTGCTCGTTTTGGTTTATTAGACGTAATTATTGCCGCTGTATGCTTTAACAAACGGCTCATCTTTTGCCCATGGATTTTGTCAGTGTAAGCCACTATTAGTATGTTAATGGGTATGTCCTGTTAAAAGTTTCGGCCTGATTTCTGCTTTGTGGACAAATATGCTTTAAAAGTGGGAAGTCTATAGTTAAGAAATGCTCTAAATTTTATTCCTTTAAAATTTGTATAGTACAGTTTGCTAGTAGTTAAGAAGACCTTGCTATGTTGATACCTGAAAAGAAAGAATCCCTTGTATGTATAGCTTACGAAAAACTGATAGGCTTGGTCAAAATGTTGACTTCATTTTCTGTACTGCTTAAGTTGTTTGATCCTTGTCGCACCTTGTAAATAAAGTTAAATTTTTGACTAGGTAAAAATCGATTGTGCTTTGTCCATGCATTAAGCCCAGAAGGGCTTTTTTTTTGTGTGATATATATAAAACGGATCATGACTCATAAATGAGTTGGTCCTTGATATCAAAGTAGCTGCAGTCAACGTTAGCAAAGCTAAGGTCGTTGTTGGATAAGCTTTTCAGTAGACATTTATAGGAAAGAAAATAAGAACATATATTGAAATTAACTTTGTATAAGTTAGAATTGGTTTATGTGTAAGTTAAATTAGCTTTTGAAGAAGTTGAATGAAATAAGTTTCTCATAAACTAAATTAATGTATACAAAAATTAAAGTTAGCTTTAAGTGTCTTGAGATGAAATTTATGCTAACAGGACTATCAGGTGTAAGTGCCATAATTTCTGATTTGCGTTAAACTTTATGTTCTTTTCAACAGCCTTAACAAACCAGTATTCCCCTGTGAACGAGTTGATGCAAGGTGGGGGAAACTAGAATGCGAACAGAAAGCCTGTGAAATTATTGGAAGTACATCATTTTTTGGGAAGATATAATAGGAATCTATTTAAAAATGATAGCTTACATATATGAGGTATGTACTAAATTTGGACTTATGGAAACATGTTTGTGAATGAATATTTTTTTATGCGGTACTCATAGCTTGATTTTTCATGACCCTAGTCTTATTTGTTCATATATAGAGTTTTGTTCATAACTGAGCTTAATTTACTTTGATAACTGAAATTTTAAGCCTGGATTTAGTGTGTACTGTTGGTAACTTCACTTGAATTACCAATTAAGAGTTTAATTGAACTACACCGACAATTTAAATGTATTGTTATGTTTTCTTATTGTTCTTAAATCATCTATTATCCTATAACAAACGAGATAGCAGTGAACACGATATAACACCTACACCTTTGAACAATTAGCTTCCTACGTAGCTTTTACAAATTTTTGAGTTCAATTTCTTCTTAAACAGTTATGAACTTCGTTCTTTACCTTTTTCATTTCTTCGTGAGAACCGTGGATTTTTTTCTCCAGCACTTCATTTTCTTCTGCATTTATTTCTTGTTAGAGGTTTTAGCTTTCTCTTGCTATTCTTCACAACAACGGCATGTCTCAAATCGTAAAGTCCTGACTCATGCGTACATAATGAAATATGAATGAACTTGGAAATTTTCTTGCTTGCCATGACGCCTTTAACAGTTCCCTGCCATGTGTCTCTACAGGAATAACAAATCCAACTTGCATTAGGCCTAAGATTATGTTTGGATAAATATATGATTACGTAAAATTAAAGAATTTAAAATTTCATTAAAAAAGGTTATCTAAATATTAATTAAAAATTATTTATACTCTCTCTTCTCTCATATCTATTTTTTTTTGTTTTTTAACATACTCTCTTCTCATGTTGGTTAGAGTGTTGACATTTTACTTTCGATTAGAATATTGTTAACTCGGATGAAATTGAGATGTTGATTCAAGTATGATTAAAGAGTCATCAACTTTATATCACTTTTTAATTTAATTGATGTTAACAAAAGTTTTTTTACAATAAAGTTGATTATGAGTATTTTTCAATTGACGTCCATTAGTCAAAGTTTTTTTCTTTTGTTAATATTGGAGGTGTTTTTCTGGATAATATTAAACAATTCTTTTTCGAGTTAACATCAATTTTGCTTGTATTTAATTAATGTAAATTGAGGTTGTTTTCTTTTGTTAATGTTGACAACAGTTATTTCTTTTACTAATTTAAGTCAAAAGTATTTCTAGACTAACATTAGTTAGAATTTATTTGTATCATCACACGAATTCTTCCTCTACTCTCAAGAGTAACCTTGTAGAAATTACCAAGTTGTCCTTATTAAAGAACCCCAACCTTCTTCTTTATGGAATGAGAATCGGATGGCTGAAGGGAGGTGTCATTCGGTGTATAAGTTGTGAATCAGACGCTAACCCTAACCTATCCGGTTTACAAAACGTTTTGAGAACCAGACCTGTTCACAATTTAGATTTTAATTTTTTTTTATTTTTTTATGAGTTGTTGGAATACTATGTTATATATTTAGAGGAAGTTAACAAGGTGTGTGATTCCTAGGTTGGGTTTTTTGGCTCTTCACTTGCCTTAATTAAATGAGTAAATGTACAAAACACTCTTCCCAAGCTGGAATGCAGCATAAGAGAATGGATTGGAAATTAGAATGTGAAGTAAACATATAGAGGCAGCAAAAGAGACTCTTTATTTCTTTTTTTACTTTTAAGTGTTTTTTACTTTTAAGTACATTAATTTTAATTGGGTGGGTGGTGGTAGGTGACAGCTAACAAAGTCATAATTTAATTACATTAAGTTTTTAAAAAATAAATTAGGTATAGAAGAAGGAAGGTGAATAGTTTAATAGTAGACAAAATAACAGTTTCTCACCATATCTATCATAGTGTACAAAGTTAATGTTAGTTTAAAAATTGAAAAAATGTGAACAGCATGTCATACTTTTGTCATTTGCAAAAAAATTGACAACCGGATGACACCCCATCCGGTTCACATTTGAAAAAAAATGTAAAACAAAATGAGAACCGGATGAAGCTCATACAGTTGTCATGCTGTCAGATCGGAAAAACTCCCTGTTCGCCATTGACAGTCTCAAAAACACCAAATCAACAATATTACTTACTAATTACTAATAAACATAAAAAAAATTGCTTACCTAGGACTGTTTGAAGATTTAATTGAAGATTTAGAAAAAGGAACAAAACAGACCAGCTCTGACCGGATATATGGGTGAAGAGAGTTGAGGATATTTTTGTCTTTGCATTTTTTAATTAAGGGCATAGTTATCTTTTAATAATAAGTATGGAGGTACAGGAAGAGGGTATGGGGGTGGGTATGGAGGTGGAGGAAGAATTCGTCTTATCATCATTGGCAGGACTATTTGTCTAGTGATATTAGTTTTTTTTATTTTTTCAGATAATAACGAGACTATTTATTGACTAATGTAAGTCATGGTTTTTCGGTAAACGTTGATAACGGTTATTTTTTTGGTTGACTTTGTAGAAATTATTTTTCATTGAAGAAAATTAAGCACATTTCTTCATCAACATTAGTTAGGTTTTCCTGGCCTACGACTATTTTTATTTTTTTTTAAATGTTATCCCATTTAACATAGGTATATGTAGTTTATCAAACATGTCTCCAAATTTAAGATATTTCACCTTAGATTTCTAACAAGTTGGACAAATAGATACGTACTTCATTATATTCCTCTTAATGTCATATCACCTTTTTTAAGTCTTTTAAGATCATAATCAATATTTTTTTTATATTCAGTGTTATTATATAGGATAACGGAATATATCGAGGATATTGAAAATTATTTATAAAGCTATAAAAGAAATTATAACAGGTTCTGACATCTTTGTGGTCAAAACAAATATAGAATATATACATATAATATATATACATATAGATAATTTTTAATATATATATATATATATATATATATATATATATATATATATATATATATATATATATAATTGTAGTTGTTAGTGGTGACAACAACTACAATTAACATAGGTGGTGGGCACCGGTGATTGGCGATGAATAGCAACAAGTGGTAGTGAACAATAACGATAGGTGGTGAGTAGCGAGGTTATGACTGTTATTAAGTTAAATGAAGTAACGTGTTGAACCGTAATTCAAATTAAGTCAGTTAGGTTTCAAAGAAGAGTTGTTGCACAACACATTAGGGTTTTTTGCTAAGTTTTGTTGCATCACCGCATAAGTTCGTGTTCTGATTATCACATTGCCACACAACTTCGTTCTTTGATGGTCGTATCGTTGTTGTCGCTACACACGTTAGGGTTTATCTCTACCTTTTTCACCATTTTCTTTCATGGTAGCATTCTGTGATGCAAAAAGTGGCCATTATGAGAAACTTGCATTCCCATCGCCATGTGGTGGCGACAAGCCGTAGATCCACTACCGATTTTTGTCGTGACGTCGTTATACACGATTTTTTTTATAACATTGTTCATACCAGAATGTAAACTAAATCTATTCTTATAATCTTTTATTTATTTCAATTTATTCGCTACAAAATTTGCCTCTGAATCCCAACATACCCTTTGTCCTTAAAGAGAAATTCTTAGCTTGATTAATATCTAATAAATTAGTCGTACATTTCAAGTTAGGTCTACTAACTTCCTAATTGTCTCAAGAGAAATAATCAATTATAATCAACATGTTACAACTAATGTGATTAGGTGATATCATGATGTCAAAACTCAAACTTCTGACATCTTTAATCAACTCTAATTCCTTAATGATCAATGGTAACATTTAAATATTTTTTCTACCTAAAATGTTTACTATAACATGAACTTTTCCAAGGTGATACATCAAACACAAGCCATACTCTTCAAGAAATTTCATTCACCTTCTCTACCTTATGTTCAACTCTTTCTAATTATATAAATACCTGGAACTTTTACCGTCACCAAACACATCACATATGACATCAAAACCATGTTGTTAACTCTAAGTCTGGATAATTCCTTTCATGCACCTTTAATTGTTAGGAAACTCAAGCTACAACCATTTTCTCTATTATCAAAACATATATTAATCCTTAAGAAGCATAACAAAAGACTTTGTACCGAGGATTGTTAACTCTAATGTACTAATTCATCCCTTCTTTAGTTCCATAAAACTCTACTCGCTTTAATCAATCCAAGCCAAGGTTTGATACTTAAGTTCGATTGTGTTAGAGGAGCTACTATTTTAGATAATCTCTTAATGAATTTCCTATCCTAACTCATCAATATTACAAAGCTTTTGACTTTTGAAATGATTTTGTGACGTTCCCACTCAAGAAAGTCTCAAGTTTAGAAAGATTTATTAAAATCCCCTAAGTTGATATAACATGTCCCAAAAACTTTGTTTTTGTCTTTGAATACATAAGATGCTCGATATGCTCCTCTTGTGTGTGTCAGTAAAAAAAAAAGATATCATCAATAAATACCGTCATAAACTTATCTGAGAAATTACTCATGAAGATAGTTAAGACATTTGTCACTCTTAAGGACGTAACTATATATTCATAGCAATCATATTGATATTTGAGTGTTATCTTCTTAACATCTTTAGTTTTAACTAGAGATGGTAACATCACCTTTTATACATATATATATAGAGAGAGAGACAACTAGTTTATAAAATTAATACATTATATCATCAATTATTAAAAAATGATATTTTTTTCTTAATAGTCAACTTGTTTAATTGTCTATAATTAGCACATAAATGAGAAGAACCATCATTACTTTTCACCAACAACACTAGAGCACTCCAAGGAAAAATACTTCATTGATAAGTTGTTTTTCTAATAAGTCTTTAACTTGTTTTTTTAACTTTGCTAACATAATTGACATAATTCTACAAGGAGAAATTGATGTTTTGCCTCCATCCAGAACCAAATCTATAACAAATTTTATTTCTCTCCGGGTAACTTTGGAATTTCATTAGGAAACACATTCATAAACTCTTAGTACCATAAACATATTCTTTTATCATTTTATCATTATTAACGTCTTCACAAGCTAACAACACAACATTTTGTCCTTTTTATAGCTAAAAACGGTTGTACACTATCAATACCAACAAGGAGAGTGAATTGGAATTTTTAAAATTTTATTTCTCTATTAACAACCTTAGAAAACTTTTCTTAAAACAATAAGTTTGGAAGATTAAATTTCTTGTAAGTACAAATATATTTAAGAAATATGTAAAAGATAACAGAAAGAGATATTCCACAATTATTTTAAATTGGTATAATTCAACATGATTTTACATTTAGTATCTAACATACTTAATGTTAGAGAGATTGTATTCACTGTCTTGTAATATTCATATTACAATCTCACTTCAAATGCAAAATTTGTAATCGTATAAGATATGAACTAACTCCTTGAACAACCCTTGATTCTTAACACATCTTTTAGAACTAGGAAATGTGTCAAGATTAACTCTTTCCATAATGAACTTTGCAAGTCTTTCAATCAAATTCAGAATTTTACTTTTTAAAGTCTTACAATTTTTACAATTAAAAACAACACCTTGAGAAGAAGTATTGCATGAGAAGTTGTTGTATAATAAAGTTTCATAATCAGATGTTGTATTATCTAATTTTTCTTACAATTAATAAACTTTCTTCTCAAGTTACTATTCAAACCCTTTAACTTATTGTTTGAATAAAATAGTTTTTTTATTCATCAAATAACTCATTAAAAGCATCTACAAACTTAGCATAATTGGATTTAATCTCAAATTTAGAATCACTTATATTGCTTGAAGACTCAACATCAGCCATAAAAAAGATTAGTTTTGTTATTGTCTTTTGAAAAGTCACTTGGAAAGGAAAAATCATTGTTATGTATGCTCTTTTAGATGTTTTTTTGCTTTTCACTCTTCTTTTCACCATATTTTTACTTCTTTTGTGAATTTGGACAATCAACCCTTACATGTGCATGTTTTCAATAACTAAAACAAGAAAAATTAGGTAAATTAAAATCAATTTTTCTTTACTATTGTACCTATCATGGAATTACTTCTTTGCTTTGTTTCTTTACTTTAAAATTATTCCAAGCTTTTTTACTACTAGCAATGATAATTCTTCATTATCACTTCCTTCCTAGATTCCTTTTCACCTGGTTTTTCTTTATAAGTGATTTTAGTGTCAATTTTTTTTTCTTTTTTCTTGTTAATCACTTCTTATTTAGCAAGCCTGCTCATGTCTAATTCGTGCTCTCTAAGCTTACAATACAGTGGTGTAAGGCTTACGGTATATAAATCCTTAGACTTAGAAATTGTTGTGACTTTTGATTGTCAAGCTCTATGAAGACACTTAAGGATTTTGATGATCATTTTATCATTCTCAAACACTTCTCACAAACTAGTGAGATTTTTCATGACATATGTGGTGAATCTTTAAAATAGATTCATCTTGTTGCATCCTAAACATCTCATGCTCTTAAAAAAGTATGTGTTTTCTTTCCCTTTTCACATCTATGGTTCCTTCATCTGCGACACTCAAGGTGTCCCACATTTCATTTGTAGTGTTGCATTGAGACACATGAAAAAAATTATCCAGATTCAACCATAAGTTATTATATTCTAAGTTTTGCAATCATATTCATTTAAATTATTTTGTGGTTTTTCTTCTTCCATTATGAACGTGTTTTGGAATATAATGACGGTTGATTTTGGCATCCCAAATTTCTCTATCAATGATTTAGTGAAAAATGTTAGATTCAATTTTTCATAAATGATAGTTCACCATAGTAAACATATGTGGTTTATTGATTCAAACACCTTCAACAAATGGTAGACTTTTCTTGGTCATATTAAAAGAACTTTCAAAAATTCTTAGTAACTTTCAAGAACTAACTCTTAGTACTAGTTCTTAGGAATATGATCAAGTTTAAGAAAGGAGTAAATTGAACTTTAAAAAGAATTAGAAAGTTTATGCATATGAGATTAAACAATTAACTTTGAATTCATAGATACTTTAAACAAAGCTAGTTTTAGCTACAAGAAATGTTATTTAATCTTTCATAACATGCATTATGAATTCAATTCAAATATGAATTATAAAAGATAAGAGAACATCAATAAGAATTATATTGGTTTACCTTCCCAAGAGATCTACTAGCTTAATCAATGTGATTAAGCTAATGCACTAATTTTCAACATTTACAATAACTCCTTAAGAAAACAAGAAAATATATCTCAAAATGTGGGATCTTAAACTTATAAGATCTCTTACAATTTACTATGAAATTATATCTCAAGATATTTATCTTAAAAATCCTAATAAAAATTAACTAAAAAGAAGAAAAAAGTTTACATAACACTATCATTTAACAAGTTTTAGCTCCAATCAAGAGGAAGGAGAAAAATGATGATCTTCAATATAAGTTTATCAATATATGATCTTGATTCAATGATCTTTGATGAATAGTTCTAACAAAGATTTTTTTAGAATGCAAAAGCTCTGACCGAAAGTATTTTGAAAGATTTAAAGCTTAGTTAAACTTTGAGTTAATTTATATTTTTAGTGTTAATTCATACTTTTTTAAAAAAGTACAAAACACTGCTCTACACGTCTGATGGATTTAGCCAACTAAAAACTATTTTAGCTAGTTAAAAGATAATTTCATCAAGTTTGATGAGACTTTAACCAGTTAAAAAGATCACTTAAAAGTGGTCGTTTTATTATTTTAACTAATTTAAAAATTATGTTTTAATTGGCCAAAACATTTTTAAAACATAACTTTATAAAGTTTCATGAAATTTTAGCTAGGTAAAAAATCACTTAAAAGTGGTCTTTTGATTATTTTAGCCAATTTAGAAATTATGTTTTAGTTGGCTAAAACAATGTGAGGTTCAATTTTCTAAAATGATTAAGTGATTTTAGCCATATAAAATAAAAATTTAATGGATTAAAATATTCTAACTTGCAAACTGTACAAGATTAATAATATTTTAGTTAACTAAAAACATTCTTAATTAATAAAATTAACTTAACCTTTAAAATAATTTTTTAAACATTTCTTAAAGATATTTTGGTCAAAATTAAACAAGATTAAAAAAAATTTACTCACAACACATCAAACATCAAACATCAGCGTTATAATTAAAATAACTAAATTAATTATAATACCAATCTTTAACATATCTATCATCAAATCTAAATAGTTCAAATCATTTCAATTAAGCCTATTTGTTTTTTCAATTTCAACAATAATAGTTACTCCAAATCAAATTTTGTCTATCACATTGATATCCAACATCTAGTAAATATGTCAACTTTTTTTAACATTTATCATATTACTTTTGAATTAAAGAAGTTGACATGTTAATTTTAACAATGTCATATTTCAATATACTAATAAATATTTGACTAGAATGGTTAATATGGAACCAATTTTACATATTTATTAAATATTAAGTATATAAAATATTTAATAAATATGACATTGTTTAAAATTTTGTAACAATGTCATATTTTAATATACTAAACATTTAATAAATATAACAAATATTTCAGATCAGTAAATCAACTCATGATTTTTCAGTTTCAACAATAGTTAGTGATTTGTCTATCATATTGATATCCAACATTTAATAAATATGTCAATTTGGTTCTAACATCATATTACTTTTGAATTAAGGAAGTTGACATGCTAATTTTAACTATGTCAAATTTTAATATACTAATATTGGACTAAAATGGTCGATATGGAGCTAAATTTACATATTTATTAAATATTAGATATATAAAATATTTAATAAATATGACATTATTTTTTAATTTTAACAATGTCATATTTTAATATAGTAAACGTTTAATATATATACAACAAATAGTTCAAAACATTAAATCAACTTAATCAAACTTGTTTGTTTTTTAATTTCAACAATAGGTATTCCAAATCAAATTTTTGTCTATCATATTGATATCTAACATTAGGTATATAAAACACTGAAATTTTTTAGTTATATAAGTTAATTTTAGAAGTACTAAACTCATTAATATTATTATTATATATAGATAGATAGAATAATTTGTAAGGATGTAATTTAATCTACTTTTAAAGTATTTTGATTTAATTTAAAAAGAAAAAAATATAATTCAGGTAAAATTGATCCTGACAATAACTTTGGCTTATTACTTTTTTTTTTAAATTAAATGAACTTGTTACTTAGGATTTTCAATAATTTATGTTCAAATTGAAATTTTGGTTGACAGAAACAATCCTTCATCCCACTTGGTACAAAACGAAACTTGACACACTCAAGATCACCTATAACTAAATATGGAGAAATCATAATTAACAACTCATTTGTGTTTTTTTAGTCATAAATGCTATAATATAAAAATAAAATAAAATAGTCAAAAAATGAAAATTATATTATAAATATAAGTGCTATTTCAAAATAAAAGATAAAATATCATTAAATAACTACAAAATTTATTAAAACAATAGTGTTATAATATAATATAAAAGTATTACTGAAAAAACATATACTACAAAAATAGCAAACTGAAACTATGGTTATCGTATAAATATTCCATAGTTAATATATGATTAACATTATTTTCTATTAATTTTTTACTTTAGATTAGAATTAAGTTAGTATGATTCGTACAAAACCACGTAGTAAATGAGAATTATTATTTTGTCTCAGATCATTATCACGTTGGCCGTGGTATATATATATATATATATATATATATATATATATATATATATATATATATATATATATATGCAATACGAATTTGTTTTACCACTTGGTTTCCGTTGTATAGAACATGAAATATGAAGAATCATAGAGTGCATGCGCTCTTTATTCACCATAATTTTTGTTACAGTTTATCATTCATGTACAAGTGTTAGAAAGCATACATTGATGAGAACATGTTTTAAGTTCTTATCCAGAGGTAAACCTATAAGATAAATAATATCCCAATGCAGCAATGACCAGAACTGCGGCACCAACATTTGCTGCTAATTTTTTCTCTTCATCATTCACTATCCCTTCAGCTACTTTTGAAAATACCTTGGATACACCGCCAACCCTTTTCACTGCATTCTCTTCACTCTTCCCTTCGTTTTTGCCAGTAGTTTTGCTGCTAGATTCCTTTCCCTTTTTCTTCTCAACTTTTGGACCAGAAGTTTCTGCTTCCTTGGCTAGAAATTTTTCTGTCTCAGTTTCTTTCTCTTTAAAATCAGCTTGTTCATTATCTTTCGCGTGTCTTGACTCATAAGGTTCCTCTTTAACTTCATTCTCTGAGTTCCTTTCCTTCTTAGCAGCATCAGCACTTGTTTCTTCTATCCTATTTTCCTCCAATTGCTCTTTAACTGTTGGCTTTCTGGAAGCATTTGTTATTGCAGGTTTTGGCTCACCTTCCTCTTGACCCTTTGGAGGTTGCTCATCACCTTTGATTTTCTGTTCCATTGTTGGTGTTGATTTAGGTTCAATTTCCTCTTGACCCTTTGGACTTTTTTCAGCTGTTTTTACTTTGGTTAGCATTCCTGGTGTTCGTCTTGGTTCAAATTCCTCTTGACCCTGCTGGTACCTTTCAGCTGTTTTGACTTTGGTTAGCATTGTTGTTGTTGGTCTTGGTCCAAGTTCCTCTTCACCCTTTTCAAGCTTTTTATCTGTTTCCATTTTTGTTGACACTGTTGGTGTTGATTTTGGCTTATCCACCTCTTGAATCTTTTGAGGCTTTTCATCTCTTTGAATTGTGGCTGACCTTAGTGGTTCTGGTTTTTTCTCCAACTCCTTTTCACCCATTTGAGGTTGACCAGTAGAACCAACTCTTTTTTCCTCTTGACCCTTTTGGTCCCTACTTGGTTCTGAAGGGGTTTGAGATGTTGTGTCTTCCTTTTTCTGTGCCTGGAAGTCAGGGCGTGGTGGTGAAGCACTTTTCTTTTCTTCAATTGGTTCTTCCACTGTAGTTTTAGTTGTAGGTTGTGGTGGAGTAGGATCCTGAACTTTTTCATCAGGCTTTGGTTCAGCTACTACACCTTTGTCTTGGGATGTTACCACTTCTTCTTGTTTAGGAGCAGCTTGTGAAGTGGTTGTGGACTTCTTTGGTATTGTAAGGGTCAGAACTGGAGCTTCGTACTTGCCCTGAAGTGCATCTGCTTCACAATAATCAGGAATGGGATATGATTGGTCAATTCGTTGCCATATTGTGCCTCGAACTTGTCTTTCTCCATATATCCTCACCGTTCGTGAAGCGGCCACATAGGTAATCTTTACACTGTCCCTAGGAAAGCCTGCAAAATTAGGTGAGAAAGATAGTTAAACTCAAGACAAAAGAAAACAAACTGAAAAACTAAATTAAACTCGATTTGCCTGTTTAAGATAAAGCTTTTGAGGAAGATTTTGAACCATTAAATGTGAACTATATTCATATTAATTGAAACTATTTTTTGTGGTTGAAAATACTGTGAGTGTTAATGTTGTACGTTTAAAATAGAGATGTGCATAAGTGTTTGGCTAAGT